>Ga0222419_100128_pt1 | contig 132885 bp, 117 predicted proteins | sample 1B20Ametagenome_FD_182474 | JGI IMG/M metagenome (GOLD analysis project Ga0222419, IMG submission 182474) | Enriched microbial communities from leaf-cutter ant dump, University of Wisconsin, Madison, United States - 1B20A (version 2) | ecosystem: Environmental > Terrestrial > Nest > Insects... | reverse complement strand
GCTCTTAGTAAGTTTAATGGGACTATTGTCAGGATAAAAAATATCGGAATTTTAAAAAATGATAAACTGCAATTGATATTGATTATTTTCATATTGATTTAACTTTAATTTTTTATTTATTTACTTCCCTTTTTGAGCACCTTCACATCTTCTGTCTTTCCGTCAATTGTAATTTTGATGATGTACACACCGGGCGGATAGCCCTGCAGGTCAATTGCGGTGCTGCGGTAGGGCAGCTCTCTGGTCTGCAGCTTCCTGCCGTTCAGGTCAAATACTTCCGCTTTGGCTTCTCTGAAGTCTTCGGCAATGACAATATTGGTGTACTGATAGGTAGGATTGGGGAAGACCTCGACCAGCTTTCTGTCTTCGGCTGTTTTGTTTTCACTGCCTAATTTCACCACCCAGTAGTCGTTCCCGCCTATCGATGCCCGGTCTTTGTCATCCGACTTTTTGGAATCCGAGTTTCCGGCCAGCAGATAACCGCCGTCTCTCATCTGTACGGCACCTTTCAGCTGATCGCTGCCCATGCCGCCGATGGTTTTCTGCCAGAGGCTTTCTCCTTTTGAATTGATCTTTATGACCGCATAGTCATTGACTCCTTTGGTGTCGGTTCTTCTGCCCAATGTTTCCGAAGAAGCATAACCGCTGAGCAGATATTCGTTTTGATCTGTCGCTGCAACCGATACCAGCACATCCCATCTGCCGATGTCATAGGCAGCATCCCAAATCGTATTGCCGTCTCTGTCAATCTCAACCACCCAGAAATCTGTTCCTTCACCGTTGGCTGCTGTTTTTCCGCCGTCGGGATACGGTTTTGAGTTGGAGCTGCCGGCAATCAGATAGCCGTTTTCGGTTGAAATGATTTGTGAAAGCGAATCATCACCGTCTCCGCCGTAAGCTTTTTGCCAGATTTCATTTCCCCGGTCATCAAGTTTTATCAGCCAGTAATCATTTTCACCGTAGTGCTGTACTGTTTTGCTGCCTGTTCCCAAAGGTGAGTTGGAAGTTCCGGCAATCAGAAAGCCGTCTTCCAGAATCAAAATATCTTTCAGTCGGTCGGAGAAAGAACCGCCAAAGGTTTTTTCCCATTCAACCTGTCCGTCCGGGCTGAGTCTGACCACCCAGTAATCCATACTTCCGCGGCTTTCTTCTGTTTTGCTGCCGATTGTTTTTCCATCGCTGTCTCTGACAGGTGAAGAATCAGAACTGCCGCCGACGATGTATCCGCCATCCGCAGTCTGCTGTATGCTCTGCAGCTGGTCGTTTCCGATGCCGCCCAGTGTCAGCTGCCATTCTTCTTTTCCCTCGGGGTTGAGTTTGAGTATCCAGAAGTCCATATTGCCAAAGCCGTCTTCTTTTTTATCGCCCGATTTGGGTGAGTCCGAGCTGCCGCCCAGGATATAGCCGCCTTCTTTGGTCAGTGCAGCGCTGTAGAGATAATCGCTGCCCGAACCGCCGAATGATTTCTGCCATTCCATTTTGCCGGATTCATCCATCTTCCAGAGGAAATAGTCCAGATCGCCCTGTCCGGCTTCGGATTTGGTACCTGTTTTGCCCGAGAATGAACTGCCCGCCAGCAGAAAGCCGTAGTCGGGTGTTGCTTTGACATCATAGAGGTATTCGCTGTGGGCTCCGCCCAGAACCTGCTGCCATTCGATGGATTGGGAGTAAAGGTCGGGAGCCGGTGTGAGCAGTAAAAATAAAGACACGGCACAGCCCAAAGGATATACTGTTCTCATGTGTATTAAGATTTTATTAAGAATGTTTTAACAAAAATAAGAAGCAAAAGAGCCGGTTCAGGCTGTACATACATGATAAATATCATGTTTCAGAAAATAGGGGAAAAAGCCCCTTAAAAAAAGGGGGAAAATCCCCTTTGAAAAAAAAGTTTATTTAACACATGGTTTTCCCTCTTTCAAGTATTACTTGCCTCAGGCTTTTGATAGTTGCATTAATTTTTTATCAACCTTATAAATAAAAATGAGGATGTGTTATACAACAACATCCTCATATAAAAAACAAGGTTGGTTATTATATTACCTTTAATGCACCTGATGTATCGTAAAGAAGCTTTCCGGCCCTCCCAGCAGTGTAAGATTGGCTATGGGAACTCTGCTGCCAAAAAATATCTTATCTCCTGCAGTCAGCGCCGCCAGAGTCTGAGTCTTTCGGACAGGAGGTGAAACTTCTATGGTTATCAATCCGAGGTTCACACCCACTTGAAGATAGCTCTCTTCTGCAATTAAAACCGGTGTCTCTTCGCCTGTCTGTCTGAAAATCCCAATGCCGAGGTTGCCGGCACTCAATAATGATGAGGTCCTGTACTGCGCATAGATCTGATAGATACCATCCTTGGGCGCAGTGAATTGGAAGGTGACATTGTCGTAATCTCCGTTAGTGTCAAATTCGGTATTGCTGAAAGCAATGATCTTCCAGCCTGTCAGAATATCTGCATCCAAAACAATTGTTCCGCCGCCTGTACCTTTCACATAGGAAATCAGCTTACTTTGCAATATATCGGATATTGCAGCTTTGCTGACAATGTGCTGCTCATTCAATACCAAAACAGAATCGGCTGTGCCGGAAACAGTTTCCACTGTTCCAATCCTGAGGTCGCCCACAATATCCAGCATGGCCTGAGGAGATTCTGTTCCTATACCTACCTGAGCTGAAGAAATAATGAGTTTTAATAAAAATACCCATACGAAAATAAAAGTCTTTTTCATGATAATTAATTTTTAAAATTTAGTTGCAACAATTCTAAAATCAGTTTGGGTTGGTGGAGGTGATTGGGGTAAATTGTTATACAGTTCATCAAAACAGAACTGATTTCTCAGGACAAGAGTAGTAAATTTTCCGGTTCATGTTATCAGGTAAAACACCCTAAAATAAAAGGGAAAAATCTCCTTTATGAATGAGGTGAAACACCTTTTTAGGATGATGGGTTTGTATTCAACGGGGCAGATGGATCAGCAGTGAGAGAGGGTTTTTTGATTGTTGGATTTCTCAAAAAAGAGAGCCCACGCCGTTGTATATGCTTTAAGGAGCCTGTTTAAATTTTACCGAAAATAAATTTCAACTGTGTAAACTCATCTTTGCATTATTTTTATGTTCTTTTGAGCCTATTTTTCACTTTTCATTCTTGAATTATCCCGATAAGTCTTCAAATAAAAAGCAAAAAATCCATCTCAAAATTCCTGAAAAAATAATTGCAATAAAATTTAAACAGGCTCCAGACATTTGGTGAGTGTATCGAGACCTCACCTTCGGGGTGTACAAGCACCCTTCAAAATTAATTTTTGTCCACGATCAGTTCAATGCCCGCCTTTTCTGCCTTGTATCTTATTTTTACCTCGAGTTCATAAAAGTTCCAGTTTCGAAGTACAAATTTTTCCTGTTGTAACTCTTAAAAAAATTTGCGATTCAAGGAATATGAAACTATCAGATTTCTTTAAGTTGGTTGAAGATTAAAATTTTGGTATAAAATATTATCCTGATTGCAATAAATATGAATTCTATTTTTTGGGTAAGAATCCAGGCGGACAGTAAATCTTTAATTATTTTTTCGAGATATCCTTCCGGATTTTAGAAATTGAGATAGTTTTTGGTGATATCCTCTTCCGGATTCTTCCCAAAAATGCGCATAGATCGATGCCATTGCATCGTATTTGATTTCCGACTCAAAATCTTCCAGCATACAAACCGAATAATTCAATTGCACGCAATTTTTCGGCGAGCAGCATCGTTTTCTTTTTTGCCCGAAGTGCTCATATCAAAAGCATCAACCTTCCAGCCGGTCGCCGTATATATATTCATCACCTCCAAATCTTTTGTCCCAGAAATGAGGTTTTAATGAGCCCGCCATTTTGATTGATCCTTTTTAATTTTTTATAATTTTCTTCGAAATTATTTTTCCAGAATTTCTTTCAGATTTTCCAAACCTTTGTCAAAATCCTTGTCCATACTGTAAAACAAACTCATCAGATTCCACGGATAAGGCGTTGTCCATGTAACGCCCCATTTCACAAGGGTTTGGTCGGATGATTGTTCTTCCAGTCTGAAATAAGCTTTGCTCGGCGTATCGTCAAAATCGTAAAAAAACATATCGGATTCCATGCTTTTGCCTTCCTCAATTTTGGTGATTTGCTGTGCGCCTTTGCCTAATTTTTCGCTGTCCCAGCTGTATTTGAATCCAACAGTACCGTCTTCGCCCTCCGAAGTTTTTTTCATACCGGGGTCCGAAAGCTGCCAAACTCCGAAATTGTCCTGATTTTTCACAAATTTGATGTAATCAAAAACTTCCTGTCGGGGTTTGTTGATGACAATCTGACCTTCACTTGAAGATTCTCTTGGTACAAACAAAGCGACAATCAAAGGAATCGCAATGATAATCAATAAGATGAGTAAGATTTTTTTGAGTATTTTCATTTTCAAGTAGATTTAAATTCAACTGATTTTTCTGTTTTATAATTTTATTTCTGTGAATGAAGCCCAAATATATTTCCTTCGGTATCCATGCACATTGAACAAAATCCATGTTCTCCAAGCGACATTTTCGGTTGAACAATATTTCCGCCCGCTGATTCAACCCGGCTTTCTTCAAGCGAACAATCATCGCACTGAAAATAAATCATGGTTCCGCCTGCTCCGGCCGGCATATCATTCATTTTCACCAAAGCACCGCCGGCATTGGGAGAAGCATCCACCCAAGGAAAAAACGCCATTTGCATATCAGGCATTCCTTCCATTTCCGGCGCATCCATGAGTTCCAGATTCAACACTCTGCCGTAAAATTTTTTGGCTCTTTCCATGTTATTGACATAGATTTCAAACCAGCACACTAAATTTTGTTTTAATTCCATAATTATCTTGTTTCTAACGGCTTATCGTTTGTTTTTAATTTCAATATTCATTTTTTGCCGCATTTGACGATGGTGTTCCAATTCCTCGTGGTCACATCTTTTCCGAAAAACGATTGCAGCACATCCATTCCATTGACGGTGCTTCCTTTTGAAAAATCCAGAATACTGAAAACCGTTTTGTCTTTTATTTCAATCATTCTGAAGGATTTATCTTCGGATAAGAATGGTAAATCAATTTTATTTTCGGGTTCATTTTTCAGGAAACTGACATAGTATTTGGTGTTATCATCCGTCTCAAATTGTTCAAAAGGGTTGTTTTGCACCATTTGTTGAATTTCATCAAATTTCCTGAGCATCACCGGAATCTCAAATCCAAAGGTCTGTTCGAGCCGGTGTTCAATTTCGGATTCCGGTACTTCATTTTCTTTCGCTTCAAAAATGATATTTCCTGAATTCAACAAAGTTGAAACTTTGGTGAAACCCATTTTTTCCATCGTCTGACGAAGTTCAACCATCGGCACTTTATGATGTCCCCCCACATTGATTCCGCGAAGCAAAGCTATGTGTTTTGTGTTTTTCATTTTTTAAGTTTCTAAGTTGTACCGCAAAGCTACGTTAAGGTTTCGCTGAGTTACGCTAAGTTTTTTTAAGACTATTTCATTTTTTTCTTTGCGAATCTTTGCTTCTTTGCGGAACTCTGCGGTATAATTTTCAGTACCGCAAAGCTACGCTATGGTTTCGCTGAGCTACGCTAAGGTTTTTTTTAAGACTATTTCATTTTTCTTCTTTGCGAATCTTTGCTCCTTTGTGGTTCTTTGCGGTATTTTTTTGTGTCGCAAAGCTACGCTAAGGTTTCGCTGAGTTACGCTAAGTTTTTTAAGATCACTTTTATTCTTTGCGGAACTTTGATCCTTTGCGGAACTCGGCGGTATAATTTTCAGCACTGCGAAGTTTCGCTAAGGTTTAGCAGAGTTACGCTAAGTTTTTTAAGATCACTTTTATTCTTTGCGGTTCTTTGCTCCTTTGTGGTTCTTTGCGGTATTTTTTTGTGTCGCAAAGCTACGCTAAGATTTCGCTGAGTTACGCTAAGTTTTTTAAGATCACTTTTATTCTTTGCGGAACTTTGATCCTTTGCGGAACTCTGAGGTATAATTTTCAGCACTGCGAAGTTTCGCTAAGGTTTCGCTGAGTTACGCTAAGTTTTTTATAAATTATTAACCATTCTTTTGATTCCGTTTTTTAGTATAGTTGTATGAAAATTTAAAATTAATCCTAACTTATAATTCCCTAATTTTAAATAGGTTAACAACTGTGCTTCGTGAACATCAGAAATAAATTCTACTGATTTTATCTCAATAACAACTTTATTGCTTACCAATAAATCCATTCTGTATCCGTGGTCTAACTTCACTTCTTTATACACAATCGGCATAGGAACTTCTTTGGAAACCTGTAATTCTTGCAGAAACAATTCGTAGGCAAGACATTCCTTATATGCTGATTCCAAAAGCCCGGGACCAAGCTGTTTGTGTACCTCTATTGCACAGCCGATGATAATATTTGATATTTCGTTTTCAGTCATTTTATTTTTTTTTCTTTGCGAATCTTTGCTTCTTTGTGGTTCTTTGCGGTATTTTTTTGTACCGCAGAGTTACGCTAAGATTTCGCTGAGTTACGCTAAGTTTTTTTTAAGACTATTTCATTTTTCTTCTTTGCGAATCTTTGCTTCTTTGTGGTTCTTTGCGGTATTTTTTTTGTACCGCAGAGTTACGCTAAGATTTCGCAGAGCTTCGCAATGTTATTTTAATTATTTTTCAATCTTACTGACCCTATTTTTGGTGAACGGGAAACATGGATTATTCCAATGACTCTGATAACTGTTTCATCAAAAATATAATAATGAATTCCATACGGGAACCTTCTGATAAATCTGATTCTCACAAAGCTGTATCGTTTCTGAAATGAATCCGGGTTTTCAATGATTTCATCAAGTGCATTTTCCATACAAAGTTGAAAATCAACAGAAAGACCTTTCCGGACAGACTCATACCAAAGAATTGCATCTTCAATATCGAGATAAGCTTCGTCTAAAAATTCGACTTTCATTCATCCAGTTCTTTTCTCAGCTGCTTAATTCTTTCTCGCACTTCTTCACGGGAATAAAACTCTGCCCTCCCTTCTTCAATTCGCTGAAGGCGTTCCATCATTATGGATTCGATTTTCCCGCTAATTTCAATATCTCCCTTGGAAACACTGTCCCAAAGCTGTTCTGCCAGAGTTATTTTCTCTGCATCGGTATATTTTGAAAAATCAATGGTTTCCATTTGATTTGATTTTTTATTCTTTCAAAGATACAAAAATCAATTTTTAAGTTATTCCAAAAAAAAATGCCGATTGGATTTCAACTGTCCGAAATTAATGGATTTGTGTCCCAAAGTCATCAGCAATTACAGCTCGAATCAGTGTCCTTCACTCCCAATTTCTTCAAAATCTGATGCAGCAAACACCAGTTGGTGATTGAATTCTGGAATAAGTTCAAACCGACAAAAGCGGCAATCCAAAGCCAGTTGCTGTTGCCGGTAAAATAAGTCAAAAGCAGGCTCATTAAAACCAAAGTTCCTGCAAAAGCATGTGCGATTCTGTTGTACATATTAATTTTGTTTTAAGTTTATTTTTGTTTCAAGTTTCAGGTTCCAAGTTAGAGGTTAGAATTTAGAGGTTAGAAGCCTTTTTATACTAATTACTCATCACTGATTACTAACCCTAAATCGACTGGTTTACCTCAAGACAGCCAACATGAATCTTGGTATTGACCGACTGTCCGGAATTGAATTTTTCAAAACTTTCAAAAAGATCGTCTATGCATTGATTTTCAATAAAGACCGTAAACAGCAGCGATTCGGTTGCTATGTCTTCCGAAATAAACCAGGCGCGACTGTCCGTTCCGTTGCTGTAACCGCTCACCGTCTGGTATGAAAATGATTTCACACCCGAATGTTTCAAAATGTTTTTTACCTCTTTTTCGTATTCCTGAATACAGGTGACCAATAATAGTTTCATTTCTTTTGTATTAAGTGTATTTTAATTTCTAAGATAAATTCCAATTCCATTCGATTTCAATCATTTAAAATTTAAAATTTAAAATTCAAAATCATTTAAATCAATCCTCATTGTTCTTCCACTTTTTCCGTTCGGTCATGTAATAAACCACCGGCACCACCAACAGGGTGAGCATGGTGGAAGCTATCGCGCCGAACACCAGCGAAATTGCCAATCCCTGAAAGATCGGGTCAAACAGAATAATCGCTGCACCAATCACCACAGCTCCGGTGGTCAGCAAAATCGGAGTTGTCCGTACCGCTCCGGCTTCGATGATTGCTTTTTTCATCGGTGCACCGTCTTTCAGCCGGATTTCGATAAAGTCGATCAGCAGCACCGAATTCCGCACCATGATTCCGGCGAGCGCAATCATTCCGATAAATGAAGTCGCAGTGAAATAGGCATCCAACATCCAGTGCCCAAACACGATTCCGATCAGCGATAGCGGAATGGCGACCATCATTACAAAAGGTGTTTTGAAATCCTGGAACCAACCGACAATCAGCATATAAATAATGACCATCACCACTATAAATGCGATTCCCAAATCCCTGAAAACTTCAAGTGTAATCTGCCATTCACCATCCCATTTCACCGTGAAATTCTCTTCGCTTTCCGGTTGTCCCATATAGAGTTCTTCGACTTTGTAACCGGTCGGAATTTCCATTTGCTGTAATTTTTCGTCCATTCCCAAAATCGCATAGGCCGGACTTTCCAAATCGCCCGCCATATCGGCCAACACATAAACCACCCTCTGCTGGTCTTTTCTGTAAATCGATTTTTGTAATTCGTCTTTTTTGACTTTGACCAAATCGCTCACCGGCACCATGCCCATTTGCCCTCTGACTTTCATTTGGGTGATGTCTTCCATCGAAGTTTTGTCGGCATCGTTGAGTTTCATCACTATGTCAATCGGCTGGTTTGAAGCTTCGTCATACAGATTCCCGATCGGATGTTCACCCATCAGATAGGTCAGATTTCCTACGATTTGACCGGGCGCAACACCATTGAGCATCGCTTTTTCCTTGTCAAATTCGAGTTTGTATTCCACCTGCGGGTCTTCAATCCGGGTGTCAATATCGACCACATCATCTGTGTTGTGAAGAATTTCTTCGATTTGTCTGGCGATTTTCACCTGTTCCTCATAATCGGGCCCGTAAATCTCTGCCACAATGGTGGACAAAACCGGCGGTCCCGGCGGAACTTCAACCACTTTTACATTTGCATTGTATTTTTCTGCAATCTGCTGAATCCCCGGACGAATGCGTTTTGCAATGTCATGACTTTGTTCTTTTCTGTCGTCTTTCCCTTGCAGATTCACCTGAATATCAGCGGCATTGCTTGAACCTCTCATATCGTAATGACGAACCAGACCGTTGAAAGTAATCGGAGCAGACGAGCCCACAAATGATTGATAATTCACCACTTCGGGAACGGTTTTCAGGTATTGGGCAATGTCCTGAGTAACTGCCGCCGTTCTTTCCAAAGTCGTTCCTTCGGGCAGGTCAATGACGATTTGAATTTCATTTTTATTGTCAAACGGAAGCATTTTTACCGCTACCCATTTGGTAAAAAATGCCATCACCGAAATCAAAAGCAAAACCGAAGTTACACCCAAAACCGTCCATCTTTTTCCTTTGCTGTTCAAAAGCGGCAACTGCAGTTTTTTGTAAATTTTATAAATCGTGGTGGTTTCCAGTCCTTTTGATTCTTTGTTCTGCTGTTTGTCTTTTTCGATCAGCAAATGATAACCCAGATAAGGCGTTACCGTCAAAGCGATAAACAGCGAAAGCAGCATCGCAATCGAAGCACCGATCGGCATCGGACTCATGTATGGCCCCATCATTCCGGAAACAAAAGCCATCGGAAGAATAGCAGCTATCACAGTGAAAGTCGCCAAAATCGTCGGATTCCCCACTTCGTTGATTGCATAAATCGCAGCCTGACGGAAGGGCAGTTTTTTCATTTTGAAGTGCCGGTGCATATTTTCGGCAATGATGATGCTGTCGTCCACCACAATTCCGACCACAAATACCAGTGCAAACAGCGTAATCCTGTTCAGGGTATAACCCAAAATATAATAACTGAACAGCGTCAGTGCAAAGGTCAGCGGAACCGAAAAGAAAACAACCAGACCACCCCGCCAGCCCATTGCCAGCATCACCAAAATCGTAACTGCAATGATGGCAATTCCCAAATGCAGCAGCAGTTCCGAAACTTTGTGAGAAGCTGTTTCACCGTAATTTCTTGTGGTTTCCACTATCACATTTTCCGGAATCAAATCGGTTTTCAGTTCATCAACTTTGTTCAGAATCTGTCCGGCAATTTTCATCGCATCCGCACCTTTGACTTTGGCAATCGCCAGAGTTACAGCCGGGTATTCTGCACTGTAAGTTTTGCTTTCATCCACCGCATTTCCGTACCCGAAATGCACATAATTTTTGGGCGAAGAAGCACCGTCCTCCACGCTTGCCACCTGTTTGAGATAAACAGGCATGTTTTGAGAAGTTCCGATGACTAAATTTTCAACATCTTCGGCGGTACTCAGAAATTGCCCGGTGGTGAGCAGAAATTCGGTATCGCCTTTATCAAAACTTCCGGATTGTGAACTGTTATTACTTGCCTGAATCATTTGCATGATACCCAGGGCATCCACATTGGATTCCGCCATTTTTTCCCTGTCCAAAATGACTTTCAGTTGTCGCGGACGACCTCCGATGACATTGATGACCGAAACATCCTTGATTTTTTTGATTTCGGATGAAACTTCCTCCCCGATTTGCCGCAGTTGAAAATCATCATAATCTTCACTCCAAAGCGTCAGTGCCATCATCGGCACATCGTCAATCGAACGGGTTTTTACGACCGGCGGATAAATTCCCGACGGAAACAAATCCGGGTGTTTCATCAGTTCGTCGTACAATTTCACATAAGAGCGTTCTGTGTCCTCGCCCACAAAAAACTGAACGATAATCATCGCCTGACCGTTCATTGCCACCGAGTGAAGATGTTCCACACCTTTGATGTTGGACAGGATTTTTTCCAATGGTTTCACCACACGGTTTTCAACTTCCTCCGGGCTCGCTCCGGGATAACCGACCATCACATCCGCCATCGGGATTACAATCTGCGGTTCCTCTTCCCTTGGAATCAAAGTGGAACTGTACACCCCGATAATCATCAGTCCCAGCATCAATAATATGGTGAGTTTTGAATTGATAAACAATTCGGCTATTTTTCCTGCAATTCCTTTTTCCATGCTAATTTTTTATTGAAAATTCAACAAATCAAATCCCTTATCTTACATTCAGTTTTGCGCCATTGTACAATTTGCCTTCGGCTGATTTGATGTAAGTTTCGGCTGCGTTCAGACCGGATAAAACCTCGACTTCAGTTGCGGTTTCCTTGCCCAGTTTCAGCCATCTCAAAACGGCTGTGTTCTGTGAACTCACCGTATAAATTCCGGTCAATTGTCCTTTTTTCACCAAAGCGGATTTCGGCACCATGATGCCTGCGGTTTCGGGTGAATTTTCAGCAGAAACTTCAAGTGGAAAAGCAGCGTTCACAAACATTCCGGGCAACAATCCTTCTGACTGATCAATATTGATTTTCACCAAATACTGACCGCCCGTATTTGCAGACGACTGACTGATTTCGGCTACTTTTCCGCTGATTTCCCTGCCCGATGATTTGATGAAAATCTGTGCTTCCATTCCGGTCTCGATTTGGGTAATCAGACTTTCGGAAACCATGACCTGAGCCTGCAAAACCGAAGGTGATTCTATGGTCAGCAGGGGCATTCCCGGATTGGCCAAATCGCCTTGTTCGGCAAATTTGGCGGTAATCACACCCGAAACCGGTGCGCTGATATGGGTATATTGGTATTGCGCATTGACTTCATTTTTCATTTGTTTTGCTGCCTGCAAATTCGCTGAAGCCATGTCATAACGCGCTTTCATATCGTCCAATTCCTTTTGGGAAGCACTCTGAGAATTGAACAGATTTTGGAATCTTTCATAATCTTTTTTGGCTGCATCAAAAGCTGCCTGCGCCTGTAAAATCTGTGCATCGGCCTGACCGCCTTTGGCCTGAATGTCGGAACTGCTGACCGAAACCAACAATTGTCCGGCTTTCACGCTTTGTCCGACCCGGACTGGCATGGAAGTGATGTAACCCATCATGCGGGTGGAAATATTCACCGAGTTTTTTGAAACCAATTTTCCGCTGACCGAAGCAAAATTGCCGGCCGTGTTTTCGGTGGTACTGCTCAAAGTTACATTCACCGTTTCTCCATTGAATCCAACGTGTTTAACTTCGTCGGATGAACAGTGGGTAAATAGAGTTAATCCAAATAGAACAGTGGCAAGAGATATTATCTTTTTCATTTTCATTGTTTTTATTTTTTCAAAAATTCATAGGTTGCTGTGGCTGTATTGTATTCATAAACCGCCTGATGGTATTCCAATTCCTTCTGTGCGGTCAGGGTTTCGGCGGTCAGTAAGTCGGCTGATTTCTCCAAACCCTGATCGTATCTGTTTTTTCTGATGCGATAGGCTTCCCGGCTTTGTGCCAATGCTTTTTCGGCCAATTCCACTTTGGCGGAAGCGTCCTGGATCTGCCGGTAAACGGTTTTCAGTTCCAATTCGCTTTGCCGGGTATATTGGTCGATTTCGGCTTTGACCCGGTTGTAATCCGCCTGATATGCAGCCTGTTCGCTTTTGGACTTCAATCCGTCAAAGAAATTCCAGGACAACTGCAAACCGACCAAATAGCCTTTTCCGTCGAATTCATGCGGTTTGTTGTCATGAATTTCAAAACTTCCAAATGCATTCAGTCTGGGCAGAAATTTGGATTTGGAAGATTTGATCATCCAGTCATAAGCTTCCAGGGATTTCTGATAAGCCTGCAAATCCTTGCGGTTGGCATTCAGACTGAAATCATCGTTTTGTAAAATTTCTTCATAAACCAATTCTTCGGCAGGTTTAAAAATTTTTCCCATGCTGTCTTCATTCAATAACAAAAACAAATAGTCGGAAGCATTCCGGATACCGGATTTGGCATATTGAATCTGGCTTTCGATTTCATTCACACGGACTTCCATATAGAGCACATCGGATTTCTGAACCAGACCGTTGGCGAAATAATTGTCGATGACTTTTTTGTTGGCCAAGGTGGTTGCTTTGGCATTTTCCAATGTATTTAAAATTTTATATGCCAGCTGCAAACCGTAGTAGGCTTTGCTGAGTTCCAACCGCAGATATTCCTCGGTGCGCTGCTGTTTGATTTTGAGCACTTCGGTTTTGACGGTTCCTGCTTTTTTCTGATAAACGCCGTCCCTGTTGATGATGGGCTGTTGGATTTCGATTTTCGGACCGAAATCGGTGATGCTTTTCGGGTCGTTCAATAATTCGGGATTGAAATCTTCCATCGCAATGCGGGACTGGTTGAGTTTGAATCCGAAAGCATTCAGCGGACTGTTGGTATTCATCACGGTATAGGAAGCAGTGATATTGGGCAGATAGAGCGCGCGGCTCATCAGCAGTTCGGCTTCAGAAAGTTCAATTTCCTTCTGTGCCAGTTGGAGCTGAAGGTTTTGGTCGAGTGATTTTTGATCGATTTCGGAACCCGAAATACGGATGGTGTCCTGTGCAAAAACCGATGCTGCAAATATTGATAATAAAACGGTTAGCGTCTTTTTCATCTGATGATTATAATTTAACAGATGCAAAATTAGCTCAGCAAAAAGTCATGGACAGTAATATATGTTACACAGGAGGAGTGAAGAAAACCTTTTAGAGGAAATCAGATTTAAAGATGTTTCTTTTATTTAATTTGTTCAATCAAACGAAATCTTTTAGTATTAAAAGTTGAATCGACTGGGAATGAGCAGGAATCCGGTTTAAATTTTTCTGTCAAAAACTTATACTTTATATTTTTTCTAAGCCTAATTCTTGTAGGACATTTCACAAAAATTTCAGCACTTTCTCCTTCTTTAAGTTTTTCACCATTAATCTCTATTATTGAATTTGAACCTCCAATATAAATATTGCAAAATCCTTCGCAATGACCGGTGAAATTCTGATTCAAAGAAAATTCTACGGTATCTTTTTGAATTTCCTGACTGGTCATAAATGTATTGGTCATCTCAGCCTTCGGGCCAAATAACAACAGCGAAAAAAATAATAATATGATTATTTTCATTTTCAAAAATTAATATTCAACTAATTTATTGCAATTCTCTTTCAGTTTCTATTTTTTAAGAATAGAATTTTATTTTCCAAATTCCAACATTCTCCATTCTGTCTTACCATCCCAGAAATTACAAATCTCAAATTTGTTTTTACTGATTTTTCGAACCAAATCGCTATAATTTACCTTTGACGGATCTTGAGTTAAAACATCAAAATCCGAAGTCCCGATTTCCTTCCAATCATTGTCTTTCAAAGTATAGATTCTCAAAGATTTGTATCTGCTCACACAGGTAGAATAAAAAATTCCGATTTCATTTGTTCCGTCTTCGTCAATATCTGAAATCACAAAAAAATTGGCCGGATGACAACAATAGGAATCTGTCTGAAGCCTTGGCAAGCTTTTGTCAAAGAAGTAATACGAATCGCCTTCTTCACAATAATTAAAAGCCGGAACAACAAAAACCGTATCGTTTTGTTTGTCCGGTCTTATTCCCTTTACAACATTTACACCCTCAAAATTTTCTTTAAGTTCGGAATTTTTATAAGTCAGGATACCGCAGGAATCAGATTGATATTTTGAAAAATAACTTTCAATAATTCCTGAATTTTCATTTAATAAACTGTCCTTTAGAAATTCTTTGTTCGAATTCAGCAAAACGGTCAGACTGTCATTCTCAAACAATTTTTCAATATTGGCTTTAGAATCAATTTCATTTGATTTCTCTTTAATCTCATTGCAGGAAAAAAGAAATAATATGATTGGGATAAAAATCAATTTTCGACACATTTCACGACTTGTATTTCGAAAGAAGTTCGGCTGTTGTCTTAACCCGAGCGTTTTCAAAATCTTCCTCAGATTTTGAAATTCGTTCATTGAGTTCTTCAATCGTAAAAACGTCAAATTCCTCTTTTTCGGCCAATTCCACTGTTCTTTTCAAAAGTTTCTCAAATTTATAAAATTATAAGACTCAAATTATTGTCCTAAACAAAACTAATAAATTTTAAATTAAAGGCAGAACAAGTTCATGGTTCATATCAATAAAATCCACCAACATTGGACGGAATAACTCAGGCTGTCTATTTGGATTTTTTCCTAGCATAACTGCAAACTTTTCAATGTTAAATATACAAATCCTTGCAATTAAAAACAAATTAAATTAAATATATACAATTGATAATCAAATAATTAAATTAATTTAAGGAGCGACTAATGAAATTTACTTTCTATGAAATTAACAGTAATTGAGGTGTGAAAATACTTTTGCATAATCATACCTCAATCCAGTCATCCTCATTAAAAATCGTGAGTATATTTTCCTCTGTGCTGAGCATTCCGGCAGTATTCCCGGCAATTACCTTAAAGTGATGGTAAATGGGGTTTCCATCATCATTGATTAATTTTAAAATATCTGATTGCAGGTCGGTATCAGCCAGAGACAATTCTATCTCATCGTCATTGGATTGGAACCGATGGATTTCAACCCAATTCCCCTGACTGTTCATCTTGTAAACATAGTACCCGGCCTTATAAGCAGTTTTTGACCATATCAATGAAACAGAATGGATTTCTTCATTGGGATCAGGCTCCGTAGATTTAAATTTCAACACGGGTGACTGTGGTGCATTGGCTTCCACGATCAGGCTGGCAACAATTTTTGAAGCCTGGGACGGTGCATAATCAACCACGGTATTTTCATTTGGGTCTGCATACCTAACCATTCGGGATACTGTTACTCTATAGAATAATCCATCACCATAAGGTATCTCGGAAAAATCTTCAAAGTTATCTGTCACTGTCCATATTGGCTCATCAATAATATTTTCATCTTCAAGGTCAACAACCTTTACAAGCTGCATGGTCTGTACCGATTGAGCATCAAGAAAATTTTTCGCTCTGTATATTGTTATTTTCTTAATATTCTGAACTGTAGGAAATGCATTTATTTCTAACCGGATTGCGGGGGATATTCCTAAAACCTGATTCTCCAAAACGGGTACAATTCTTTTAATTTCAGGTGATTCCGGTGCATTGGTATTTACCAGTTTTACAGGTCCTAAAAACTGACTGAAAGGACTCATGTTCATTTGAGGATTTAACTCTTTGACACCATAGAAATACAAATTATCAGAAGTTCCATCGAGCTTAAAATCTGTAAACAAAGTTTCATTATTTGGTGAGGTGCCAATAATTTTCATCATAGGAGCTATTTCAAATTCTTCGCTCTCAGGGTGTAAAGTGTAACCGTTTCTGTCTCTGATAACTTGCGGCTTATCTACCGGCTGATAGTCAATTCCTTTCAAATATTGATAAAGCACAGGCACTTCTGTCAAGGAAACGAATGCATTATATATTGCACCTTTTACGAAATTGAGAATTTTGGGGTTACCTGGCGGAATCGTACCGGGATCACCATCTATTGGCGGTTCTCCCAAATCTTCAAGAATTTGATTTGCCCAATCAAACAAAGCTTTCTTATCAGGATTAGGAAATTTATATCCGTTCTCAGAAACTTCTTCCGGTGGATATGTTTTATAATCACCATTATTACTTAATTCCTCAAAGTCTAAAAAATTTTGCCATCGGTTGGTCAAATATTCTTCATTGTTTCCTCCCAATTCTGCCAAATTCTCCCGTATTCCTTTAACCGTATCTTTCTCATATAAAGCATTTAAGAGAGCCTCATCATTACTTCTGTAAAACAGGACTCCATACGGTTTTTGTTTAAATTTTGTAGTAAAGGTGTAGGTAGAGCGCCCAAAAAAGTCCGGTCTTGTCGCATACAGAGAGCCTTCAGGCTGCTCAGGTGTCTTGGGTTCAGGAAGGTACTGTGCGAACATCAGACAGGGAACACTTATTTTGGACAGACAGCTTCCCGATACCGGATCACAGCCTCCATTACTGTCACAGCTTCTGAACCCAAATATGCTGTATCGCACTCCCTCTTCCTGATTAGGAAGAATATTTTGTTCATCGATACCAAACGAAGAGTTTTCATAAATATAAGCCTTATACCCCGGGTAAAAGTTAACCTCTATATCGCTACCCATCTGTATAGCATCATAATTTGGATCATCAGTGTCAAAATACGGATCCTGAATAATTAACGAAAGATTATTCGTTCCTATATTGTCTATCCTGATTACCGGAAGCACCTTTCTTGTTTCATTTGGGACAAGTCCTGTTACGGAGCTTTGAGTAAAAATTCTCACAATCCCTTTGTACCATTCCACAGATTCTCCATTGGGACTGTACTGAGAATGCTGTGCAAACAAAGTATTATTAAATACAACCTTATAGATACCCGGTACTTCATCATTATTTTCATCCAGAAACACACTAATTTGTGCCTTTTCCCAAAAACCTCTTGTTTTTTCAACTTTTCTTTCTACTTCTCCGTCATCGTCTACAGTTTCTATAACCTCACGGTGTATTTCCCAGTTGTTGCCGACTTTTACTGTGAAATTAAGGGGATTTGGCGTTCCCCAGGAGCTTGTGCTTTGCATATTTTCAACTACCATAAATAGTCCGTCTGCAACAAGAACAGGCAACTCTAACTCCCCTGTATAAGGAATCGAGGGTATGCCTCCTCCGTTAACGATTGAAGCACTTATTTCTTTTTTATATACTGTAAACACGGGTCCCTCCGCAGCTTGTGTTACCTGATGGATAATATATTGATTCTCTCCCGAAATAAATGTTCCCCCAACGTAGTTGCCTTCAGTTCCCGGTTCTATGTGTGGTGTCAATGTCTCACCAGTGCTTACAATTTCATAATCTCCGGTAGTAATAACCGACAATATTTCTATAGTGTCGTGTTCTGAAACTGTCAAGGCTTTTCCGGTAACATTGTTTGGTACCTGGTTCCTGAAAAAGATATCTATTTGATCTGCAAAAATCTCTTCATCGTCAGGGAAAAGAATTTGGGGATTGTCCGCATTATCATGGTCTGTAAGATCTTCAATACTCCAAGGAGAATCTAAAGGGATGGTATAATTTTTCAATTCATGGAATGAATGATAGTTAAAAGTAATTCTTATCAGTGTCTTATCTCCACTAATATTCAATAAACGCTGCTGTTCCTCCTGGGAAGTCAGAAATAATGGGTTTTCTTGTCTAATAAGCAGTGTATTTGTATCGGACGGTGGAATTAATGGATTTTTCTGCTTTAAAAGTGTTTCAATACTGATTTCAATATCTCCAACTTTAGCCCTTGAAAACCAGTTAATACTATAAGACTTGTACCTGTGCACTCCATTTGCTGTCTGTCTGTGGGTATAAAACGGGCGAAGCGGTTCAGGTAACAGAATATACCGTGTTTCAAAGAAAGGAATCCCCAATGGAACAAGATTATTATATCTCGGATCATTCGACAATTCCGGTTTTTGCCAATCGTCGTTATTTAATCTGTATTTTAATCCTCCGTAAACAGGGGTTGTAATCAGGCTGAGGTCTATTTCCTGGTTTGTAAAAAAGAAAGGTGTATTAACATCATCTTCCGGTAAATCCTTGATATAAAGACTTACATAACGAGACATTCCATCATAAGAGTAACCATTTTCATCTGTTAAAGAAGAAGTGTCTCCGTTTTCTTCTTCAAGGAACACCCCCGGAATTATCCGGTCAAGTTCAACAGGAACAGGAAGTCTGGAATCCATATTAGATGCAGGAAGACTCATATACAAATGCTGAACATCCCGGTTTCCCTGCCCGTCCCCTAAATCTGCATGGGTATAGTATTCTGCAACATAAAACCAATTTGCGTTGTCGTCTCCATCCATGTCAAGAATACCCAATCCGAGCATACGGGCAATATGAAAATCATTTGTCGAAAAATTCAACATATCCAAGTTGGAGATTTCCAGATAATCTTCCGGATCAGACGGATCATTTTCCAAAGAGATACTTTCAATGGCCAATGGGTTATTTACATCTTCACTAAGCTGAATATACTTATTTACAATTTCTTTAATATTTCTGTCACCCGATTCCGGAGTAGCATCCCATTTTTGATGATAATTATTAACATTAACCAATCCTTCTTCGTTAAAACGATGCCAGACACCGTTTACATCTCCCGGGTTTGGTTCTAATTGTTTCATTGCTTTTGCTGTTTCTAATGTCAGGGCATAATCTCCCAAATTTATCCAGCCGCCTGTATTATTGATTTTATTAATAGCTTCGGAATAGAATTCGAAATCAAGAGAATTCAATTGTGCATTGAAGATTTGCCATCTGACTGACCTTCCATTTTCAAACAACAATCTTAAAGGTTTTTCCAATTGAATTTCGGAGATAGTCTTCCTGTTGGTAACAACTTTATTTACAATCAGGGTATTTGTGCTTACAGAAAGAGTTTCCACTTTGAAAGACTTATTGGGGCTTATAGAAAACTGCGAAAAATTACAAGTAACTGAAAAAAATAATTCTTTAATATTCTCAACTTCGATAAGTTCGCTTCCGTACGCTATAATAAAACCATTTGGATTGGTCAGCGGGTTTATGTTTTGTTTGATCAAATTATATTTTGATGTATTCCCAAAACGAATATAAAATTCCTTGCCTTCAATTTTATAAATCCACAAATAATTGGTATGGTCAACCACCTCAGGAATATCTTGCAGAAAATTGAGTGTAATTATCTTTTTTGTATAGGCAGCTTTATATATCCGCACATAGTCTTTCGGTTTATTAAAATTAACATAATTGGAGGCATAATCGCCTTTAGGCAAATGTTTTTCACCCAAAACCCCGCGGAAGGACCATCTCAGATGCCTTCCCTTTGTGCTGTCTTCACCGGTTGAGCCCGACGACTGTAAGTATAAATATGGCGATTGTATTGTTGTAATTTCTGAAATATCAATGTATGTACCTTTCTTTGTAAACTGAACATGGGCAGTATTTGGACTTATTCCAATTCCGACTACCGAGAAAGTTAATGTGGCCGTCTGCTCAGTGGTAGCAGATTTTAATTCTCTTGTATATATTCCATTTCCCGATGTTATAACATTTCCGATCCAAGTTCCGGCATTCGTGTTAATTTGGACAGTGTAGCTACTTGGATTAATGATATTATTTAGAGCATCTCTCAGTGTCACAGTAATTACAGAAGTAGAAATACCATCCGCAGCTATGGATGTAGGGTCTGCAGTGATTGTGCTTAAATTAAAGTCAGGTTTTGGTTCTACTGAGGAACACAGCCGAATCACCTGACCGGATACAATCAGTTCTCTTTCAAAAATAGGATCCGGAAAGATCTTTGGAGTATATAGGTTAAGAGAAATAGGGAGGTTTACAATGGTGAAATTCTCGGCAATCAGAGAAACAGACTCTTCTACCGGTTCCGTTCTGCAGGATTGGTAATCAAGTCCGGCAGATGCCACAGATAAATTACTTGATGTAACTTGCACACCATAGGAATCAAAAGTACTTCCCATACTCTTGTTTAGAATCAAACTCTGTTTAATCTCTTGAATTTTAATCGTTTTTACCCACTCTGTATTTGTCAGCCCACTGTTTAACTTGTATAACAATTCGCTAATACTAAAGAATATTCCCTCTGCGTTTTTATACGCTTCCTGATAGGTTGCCATAAATTCTTTCAATAAATGCCTTTCATTAATTACATTGCTGTTTGCAGCATTTACCTCAGCAATAAAGAATCTGGAAAAACGGGAAGGCACCTGGTTTTCGTCGAGGCTTTTTAGTTTTTCAACTATAATATCAGGAGTATAATTATCTCTTTGATCGATTACAAATTCCAGTCCGTCATCTTCCTCGTCAACAATAATTTGCTGATTCTCATCTTTTTTAGATTCATTTAAATTTTGACTCGGATCATAATGGTAATAAGAGCCTAATACCGTATAACTCCCGTTAAACAGAGGGCTGGCAGCATAAATATGCAGATAGTTAAAACCCGGTCTTGTGCCATTGTAGGCTATACCTACAGACTGAGTAATATTTAAAGAAGCATTAATTTTAATTATAGCCGCATCTTTTTGATAGAACCCAAACATGTGGAGTTCCTGACCTCTCACTTCCTCATCCCGGATAATCAATAATGCTGACTGTGATATTATCTGCCTGCTCAGTGTAACGGCTCCATTTTGAGGATTGATTCTGTAAAAGATATGATCGTTCCTCTTAACCACTCCATTATTTGAATGGATTTCATTGATTCTTAAGACAAGCGTACTCTCATTTAATTTAAATAACCTTGCTGCAGCGCTCAAACCACTAAATATAATCGGAGTGTTGGATTTATCATGATACTTTTTTCTCCATATTATTTCTCCGTCGTTGGTCAGTTTAACAAGTAAAAAATTCTTTTCGTCAGATACCAACAGTATTAATTCACCTGTTGCGGCTATTTCAACCAAGTCAGTAAAATGCGCCATACTCCATATTGATCCGCCATTAGCTGCATCAGGGAAGTTATAGCGTTTTTGCCAAATTAAATCACCGTTATTATTCAATTTTACCAAATATGGGTAATATTTATTTGAGGCAAAGACCCATCCCAATACATAAGTAAAAGAACCAATCCGAACTAATTTCCGAACCCTCCCATTTGTTACCGGATTATATAAATTAACATGAGCCATTTTGTTTCTTTTTAATCGTTAATTTTGATTTTCTCTGCTAAAACATCCTCTGCTATTACATATTTACTTCCGTCCCACATATAATATCTGAAGATGAAATCCATTGTTCCGGCGGTTATTTTTGCACTGTTGTGCATAATAATTGCCTGTGAGTAATCCTTACTGTACAAGACCTTATAGTCTCTGTTTACAATTCCGTTATCCATTACAGCAATCATTTCTTCTAATTCTTCCAGTTCTTCCAATGATATTTTCGGAATATTGAAGGGTTCGGGGTTTTTAATTAAGATTGCAACCACCTTGTCTGTAAGCAGATTTATTATTTTATGGAACTCTGTTCCTGTTGGAGGATCTGCAGGAGGCATCTCAAATACTCCCTCGATAACCCGATCAAAAAGATGCTGGTAGTTGTTTCCTAAGGGGTCATTTATCTGGCTATCCGGATCAGAAACAATATCCAGTGCTTTAACTACAGCACTATTATCCAAATTAAGCCCTACCGTATATACTGCTTGTCTTTCTGTCTCAGTTTCTTCATCCTGTATCAGGTAACTGTTTATCTGCTTTTCAAAGCTCTCATATCTTGAGGTTTGAAAAACGAACTCATGAACCGGTTCACTTACCACATTGTCATTGGTAACTTCAAAAGCATTGTAGAGTAGAGCTGTGTACAATTTCTGAGGGTTCAGATTCATAAGCGTTACATTAAAGTAAGAGCTTGCAGGGACAATTGGTTCTCCCAAATCAATTTCGCAAGGCAACTCTCCGTTTTCAATCATATTATTTAAAACCTGAATATGGACAGGAAGTTGGGGATCATTATCTCCGTCCCACATATATCCGTTTTCGTCCGGGAATGGAACTGTTTCATCATAATCCTCGGGTAGGGGATATGGAATAATTACATCCGTAACCGGGTCTTTAATGGCAATATGCAACTGTCCATCCAGCTCGGGTAAATTGAGGTACTCATCCCATGTCTGGAACATATGACAGGTGGAAGGCTTATTAAAGAACACTGAAATCTTACATTGCTTATTTCCGTAGAACAGCGGTTTTGCCTTCAGTAAATTTCCGTCTGCATTTGGATATGAGCGCTTGTAGTCAATATACGACCTAAGCGAGGTTAAAGTATATTCATCCGGGTTAGCTCCGGGCGGCATATATCCTGATGCAGGATTTTTGTGGTAATGTCCTAAAGGACCGACAGTTTTAAATCCGTAGTAGTAATTGAAAATACCGGATTGTTTGTTTCCGTTATCAACCTCATCTTTCAGTTGAATACTAATATAATAGCTTGTATTAGGTCTCCAAACAGGTTGTGCTGCTTTCTGAACGGCCTCTGTCATATCCTCAAAATCTTCCAAAATAGATTCTGACCCCGGAACAGTTTGATTCCATTGGTGATCTTCAAGACTTAACCAGCATATTTGCTGTAAGGAAGTGGTACATCTGAGATCAGACCTGTTATTTGAATTGTCTTTTCCCTTTGAACAGCCCCTTCCTCTCAATTCTTCCAGCGTACTGACCAGTTCTCGGTATGATTTTAGATCTGATGGCTCCGTAACGCTCACTTCTCCCGAAGCATTGTCATAGGTTGCTTCAAACAGTTCTGCTATTTGTTCCGAAATCTGCTGCATGGCAGCTAAATCAGCACTATCGGGATTTATGATTACCTTAGCTGTCAGTATGTCTTCATTTGTATATTCAATGACATTGTTATTGATCTCGGGAGCAGTCTTATATACCTGATGAATCAGCTCGTACTGAACGATACTTGTAGAATCGTCTATAACGGATTTATAGTAACTGACAACTGCGCCTCGTGCATAGGTTGTAAACCTCAATTTCACTTCCACCGAAGGCTCAGGCAGAATGATAACCATAGCATTGCTGTTGTTGAATGAAAGAGATTTTATAAAACCGTGCAGATTTTCGGCATTTGTTACCTCCATATATTCGCTCAGGTCATGTGTGCCTTCACCGTTCTCATATTCCGAAAGCGGAGCATATAAGAGTGTAAAATAGGCGCCGTTTATGTATTCCCCCTCGTATTGTGTTGGCGGATAATAAATTGTCCCCAAAGCTTTGTTCAGTACATTGACACACTTTTCTGTGCGCAATTGTTCCTGACAGTACAGGGTAGAAGGCGTAATGCCATACATTTCAGGAACATGCCAACCCGGTTCTCCGGCTTCCATGTATGTAAAAGGAGTTGTTGCCAATATGCGGATGGTGTCATACTGCATTTCTTTTATCTGCCAGCAGCCTATACGCAAACCTGCTACATCGGGTCGGCTGTCAGGATCGACAACTGCCTCAAAAGGATGATAATTCTGCCAGCTGCTGCCGTTCCAGGCCTTTATTTCTATATTTTCAATGGAATACCTGTGCTTCACCTGTCTCAGTTGGTGTCCTCCGCGAACTACTTTTTCGGGAGGAATGAGATCCACGCAATTTTGGGGAGCAAATGTATAACCTCCTATTTTTCCGGAAACAGCTCCGGGAACCAATCCTTTCTCTGTTTTAATTTCAATATAGGTATCCAGCGGAATTACTTTGTCAATCTGACCCGCTGCAGGTGGAGCGGTGAAAAATTTCAGGTCGAAAGAATCATTGGTCAGCATGTGAATACCTTTGACCAACTCATTGACTCTGTTTACCGTACCTGATGACGGAAGCGGAGAAACCGGAGAGTAATCCACAGTTTTGCTCTTTTCCCATTTCAGTTTTACCGTAAATGATTTACAAACCCTGATAAAGCCTAACTTGGCACAAGCTCTGAATCTCACCTCTGCATAAATCAGGAATGGTTTGGCTGCTTCAGCGGATAAGATTGCGTTTAGCGAAAGAGATATTCCGATAATCCATATATCAATATCTATACCTCCTCCGGCAGCAACGTAACCACCCATCTGAGGTCGCTCAAAACTGATGTGCCCGCCGATTTCCAAGTAAGCGAATAAGTGAACTTTGGCCGGACCAAACCGTTTGTTTAATTCAAAGTCCACCCTTGCTCCGGCTTCGATACCCTGGGCTGAAAGCATCAGATAAGACTGAGCGGTTACCAATGTCAGCACTCTTGCGCTTATGGGATTTTGTTTGGTTCCCAAATTGACATACCATGCAGAGGGAGAGTTAAAGAAGAAGCCTGCCTGAACTTCTGCATATAATTTAAAAATCCAGCCGTTGCCTGAAGGTATTTTGAAGTCAGCTCCCATGCCCATTTCAACAGAGTTGTCACCCCAGGCTACAAAAGCAAAGAAAGGCGGTTCTTTGGTATCTTCCAGGCCCAAGCGGGCACTTAATATTGATGCCCTGCCGTCAATCATAAACAAAGCAGGCAATGACAGTACAAGCATCACTCTTGCAGAAATCACAGTACCGTTGTCAAAACTTGTCCCCAATACCGCACCTGCTCCAAGTGCTACCGGTGCTGTGTATTCTAAACTCTCGGGAGGCCCGATAAATTTCTCGGAATGGATACCTCTCGGAGGATAAACATAGTAATCATACCACCGGTCGTCAGAAGTCAGGCCCACCGCTTCCCTGGTTGCTGCATATCTGTATCCCAACAAACCTCTAAAGCCGTATATTCCCAGCGGTCCAACAGGTATAGGGGCAGGAAGGTCTAAAAAGGCATCAAGCATAAAAGCAGGATAACGGGGTTGCATTTTCATGGAAACACCACCTGCCATTTTCAACTTAGGCAGTTTCAGTGATACTTCTCCAACATATTGAGGGGACTCTCCCGGATCCGGTATGCTCAGCATACCGTGAATGATTGCAATTGCTGCCTCAGGACTCGCCGTTCCCGGTATAATCAGGTCAATCTCTAAGGTTTTGATCTGGATAAAGGAATCTCCGTTGTCACCATATTCGTCATTGTCTGTAGTATAGTAGTATTTTATTCCGTCACCCCGCACATCAATTCCAAGAGGATCTATGCTGATGGCACCGTCGAAACCCCAATAGCTGTACTTGCGCATATCATTTCCGTGTTTCAGCTGGGTGGAACCGTAATGAATGCCTGTTACTGCCATATCGATCGGGCCCAAGTTCAGTGAAATGCTCACCGGCAGCAAACCGGTTCCTCCTACAATCTCTATGGTGCCGTTGTCATAAATCCGAAGCTTTGGGATTTCTATGATTTGGTTATCGAGCAGCTTTTTCATAATCTCATTCTCAAACCAAATCTGACAGGAGGTACCCAGAAAAAAATTATCATCCACCCGACCTAATTCAAAAGTGAGAAAATTGAAGGTTACGAAATTAAAGAGATTTGCTTTTAAGCCTTCAGAAAAAGATGCAGTCAGTGCGAAATCGCCATCTTCGTAAAGATGCCCCTGAAGCTCTGCTTCCAAATTGTCTTCTGAACTTCCTTCAGTCTTTTTGAATTTTGGGATGATTAGTTTTGCTTCAATATTGGATTGTGTGATGGCATTCTGCTTAAATGTAATATCAAAATGGTTGAAACCGACTTCCCAATTTCCGATATTAGTTGTTAAGTAATCATCTCCTGTTGAAGGTGTTCCATTCGTTGCTTCTAAAGTAATTGTTCCCGAAACACCTCCTGTACCGATCAGCATATTGTATCCTGCTATTCTTAGTGTCGTATTATCTACATTGTTAAACCATCTTGGAGGAAGGGTTATACCCACATATTGTGCATAGCCCCCTATAAAATCTTGTGGCCTTCCATCTAAATCAGCCTCAATAATATTTGAATTTTTACTTAAATCCAGTTTTGCTTTTTTAATGTCTATTTCTAAACCTGTGTTTCCAATCTGAGATGGATAGTTGAGGCTAACATCCATCTCTTTCTGAAAACTTATTCCTCCTTGGGTGTTGAATTCTAAAGTTCCAATGTCAAAAACCAGTATGGACTGTTCCGGATCCGGTAACGGATTCCCGTTAGAATCGACAGGAACCAATATATTTCTTGGAAATGCTAAGCCTAATGACAATGCTAAAGTAGCCTCAATTTTTGGGATAATTATTCTTTTTATGTAATCCTGAATACTTTCCCCTGTAAAATTTAGTATAAACTGATTTAAATTACTCGTGTAAGTTGCACTATTAGAAGATAAAATATAAATCTGATTGATTACCTCCTGAGCACTATCAGTAATAACACTGTTTTCTTCAATTGACCACCGGATTTCTTCTGCCATATCCAATGAATCACTATCTTCAGGATAAGGAATTTCATTACTTCCCGAAAGGCTATAATGCTGATTGATTTTATCTACAAAGCTCTCATAAGATGATAAGCTGTCATCGCCTTCAAATACCTGAACAGCAGTTTGTATCAAGTCTGTATCTCCTAAACTCAAAGTTTGGTTAAGTATATTTTGTAAATCAGCAGGAAAGTATGAGAAGCTTTCTAAATTAAAGCTACTGATAAGAGCCAGTATGGGCCAGTTATAATTAAGTGTAAGAGGAATAATTGTTTCTCCTGCTCCTCCCGGATTGATAACAATAGAAAAACCCGTGCCAAACAAATCCAACTTTAACTGCTCTCCTGTGACCAATACAACCTTATAATAGCCCTGAGCCCCATCATTACTTCGGACATACTGAAGCTCTTTGTAATAGATTTTATCCAAAGCATTCTGCAAACCATCTTCCAGAAACTGTAATTCTTCAGGAAAATCGTTTAAGGTAACTAAGGTACCTATATTAGGATAGAAAGATTTTGTTGCCATGAGCTCAAATTTTAATTATACTTATCTCTTAAACACAAACTTTTTAGGTATAGTTTAATTCCAGACTATTCATTATATTTATTTTTCTTTTAAGACTCGGTTTAAATCATCTTTAGATATTTTGTGGCTATTCAAATTTGATAAATCAATCACAGTCTCCATATTAGATTCAATATTCTTATCATTCATATCGTAGAAATAATTTCCTTCTGTAAATGATAAATTTTCTAATATTAAATATTGATCAATCCCAATATATCTATCAGATTTAATAAATAAATTCATACGATGATTTTTATGGATAATACTTAATATTATTACTTTATTTTTATTTATTTTTATTATATTCTCACAGTCCCTATCGTAGAACGGTGTAAGTATAAATCCTTCCCTAAAGGAGAACACATTACTTTTTAGTTCTTCTTTTTCTATATAGTAAGAAGCATTTTTTTTATCATCATTATATACTATAGCTCTAATCTTATAGTTATTTAATATACTATCTTGATTAACTTCTATTTTTGTAAAATCTATCATTAAAATAGGGGGCTCTGTTTGTGCAGATACCCTAATTAAGAGTAAGAGAAATATAAGTGCAATATGATTTTTCATGCTTATCAAAAGTTTTTTATTACTTCCTTTAATACTTCTTTAATAGTTTGTAACATTTTTTCCCTGTTTGTGGACAATCTACCATCTTTATTAGATTTCAAAAATCCTACGTGAATATGTCCTGTTCTTTTAGTTGTTCCCTGTCTTAAATAGGAGACTCGATAATGAATTTCATTTGATAAATATGTTCCGCCAGAATAAATCTTCTATTTTCAATATCTAAAAATCTTTTTCTTTTCTCAATCACACTTTTTTAAAACCCTATTTAATTTTTGTTCGGATATTTTATGTTTTTTTAAATCAGATATATCAAAAATGAAGTGACCATAATCATCACAGAAATTCTCAATTTTACTTATAGCTTTTAAACTATTTGACCAATTTTTAATCTTGTAATTTCCACTTGACTCGTAAGTATCAAAGAAGAAATCCCCTTGCATAAATGAAAAACTACTAAGTTCAATAGATTCACCCGCCATAAATGGTTTACATAATCTAAAATAAAAGTTCATGAATTTATCAGAGCTTATTTCTCGAAAAGTCAATCTTATAATCGTATTTTTTTTTAGATCAACATATCCAATTTCATCATGATTCTCTATATAAATATTTATAGCCACAATACAATCAACTTCATTCACTAAATGATTTGGACTTTTATTCTTTTCGAACTGCAAAAAATTATTGAAAGCATAAGTTGTTATTTCGTATTGTTTTAATAAAGGTTGAGTATTGACACTATTAATGATACTATCACAGTGAACAATGAAATGACCAGGAGGTTTCACTTGAGAGAATACTGAGTGAAAATTAAACACTAAAAATATAAGGGCTAAATACTTCATAATTGAAAATTATCGATTGCTTTTCCTATTGATGCTTTAATAATATTAAGCATATCTGTTCTACTGGTTATTGGATCATTTTTTAGAAATCCAACATGAATGTGTCCGGTCATTTTGCTTGGATTAGAGCTTTTAATTCTAAGAAATGCTACTCTATAATAAATTTCATTAGAAAGATAACTCCCCCCCGAACCATCTTCAGATATTATTTTATCTGCTATAACTGTTAGTGGAGGTGGGTAGTTGGCTAAGTTTATAGAGCCTATATTAGAATAATATGATGCCTTCAAATCACGATTATAGAATCTTGCACTGTACCCAAAAGGATAGGTAGTTCTATCAATTATTGTTGTTGAAGAATTGTTTAGATACGAAGTTCCTTTATCAATATTGCCCTCATAATAGTTGAAAACAGCTTTTTGATCTAACCCTACATTGTCTAAAATGTACATGTCGTCAAATGGAAGAGTTGTTTCTATAAATTCATGATTATCCTTATCAGATTTATCTAAATAAGGTGAGCGAGGTGCTTGTTTTTTATTGTTATCTGGTACAGAAGTAGATGTTAAAGGTATCCCTAAGATTCTATTTCTGGCAGCAAAACGCTCAATTTCAAAGCTATAGTTATCACCATCAATCCCATAACTAAAAGTAATAATCATTTTTACGTTACTATCATCTACATAAGGTTTAAAGAATTCTTCTATCCAACCTTCATTTTTGTTGTTTACTTTAATATCAAATTCTCTATAGCGAACAGGAAATATTACTGATTTTATTGTAGCTTTTTTTCCATTGTTATCAAAATCAGATGCTTTAACTTCCTCTCCATCTAAAGCCAAAGCCAAGTTACCGCTTGGGTTAGATTGGTGATCTTGCCAGTCATAATATCTGTTTGGAAAAGCACTACCAAAAGGATCGTATCCTGAAATTAATATATTAAAATGAGTAGTTGTTTGAGGAGAAAAGGTAGGTTTTTCTGTACCTTCTAATCCTCTGCTGTGTTTTTCAAATAAATCTAAAAACTCCTGAACTTTACTACCATACTTTGAACGTATTTTAGGATGGTTCCTGATAATTACTGACATTATTAGTCTTGTCAAATATAATATGCCATCTTTGTTAACAAAATCAGGAGTGGGTGTAATTGGGGTTCCTGTATTGGGGTTTAATCCTTTTATGTGTGCTTTAGTGTGCTTTAATAGATCTGCTCCTTTTTCACGGAGAACCTTTTTAATTTTGTTTTTTGATTTAACATTACTATTATCCAAAGCAGTTTTAAACTCTTCAATCTTGGTTTTCATAGAAACATCTTTATCAAAGAGGCTCTTATTCGAATTTCCACCTGAGTATTGAATCCAAAACCGATCACTGGACAAATTTCCCCATTCTTCTAATGAGAAGTAAAATTCTAAAGTGCTTGCCGGATTTGGATTAGGTGTTAAATCTGGATTATTATATATACTAAAATCTTTTCCATTATGATATAAAGTTTGATTAATAAAATCATCCAATATCTGTCCTGCCAATGTAGTATCTATATCAAACCTTTTCCCAAATTCGGAAGACACATATACCAAACGGTCAATAGAATACACTTTAACTCCAGTATTTACAACCTGGAAATTACCATTTGTATCTTCGCCGGCTACCTGTAATTCATACTCATAATACCTGTTGCCATCTCCATCTGTTTTTGAATTTGTAGTGGAAAGAAATTTAAAGAATTTTTGATGAAAAGTTGTCGTTATAGCAGCTTTTGCGGTATCCCACTCAACTCTTGTAAGCCCTAACAGAAAAAGAATTTCTTTGGCTTTTTTCTTTGAAGAAAGGGAAAATGTACTAACTGGATCGGGAGCTATATCTAAAACTGTTTTTTCAAATTCTATATCGGGAAGCAATGTTCTTAAAGCATCTGCAAAAGATTTGTTTAATGCACCTCCTTTTTTCTGAAACTGGGATTTTTTCTTATTTGCTTTGTCTATGTAAACATTGGTTGGTGTAGCATAAAACAAAATCCTGTCATTATCACTACTTCCAGTATTGAAAGTATCATCTTCGAGTAAGATCCCTGTTTCTACAAATCCAGCAATTCCGGATTTTGGTTTCGGATTTGAAAAGGTAACTTCTGTATTTGGGTCGTTATAAACTGTGCTGCTTATGTCATAAGTATTCAGAAACTCTATAGAATAAAAATGAAGTTGATTACCATTTGATAATACTTCTAAATTTACACAATTAGTATCTCTAATTATAAATTTATTATTGTCATAATCTAATACGCCATCTAATCTGACTGTTAGTGTAAGCTGATCGCCTGTCTGTAATGCTGTGGTAATGGTTTCATTTACTTCAATTTTTGTTTTCCCATTGTCAAAGGTTATTTTATTTGGGGTATATGGTGTTGATGGACTACCGTTCACATATTCCAGAATAACGTGTTTGGATAATTCTACAGGAACTTCATCAAAAATTTCTATTTCATTTGTAACCAAATCAATGGATAGAATAGTTGTTTTATATTGTCCTAAAACATATCCTTCACTTGTTGTATCAATATATGTTCGGTGATTAGTTGTAACCCACTCGATAACATCGTCTGTATCCCAAGGAATATTGACATCTAAAGGTCCGAAAACATAATCAGTGAAATTAATTCTTGGAAATTTATTAGATGCAGTTATTGGTAGTAGTTGCTTGATATAATCTAACCTTACAATAGTAGCTAATTGAGCAGACTCACTCGGAACATTAGGTGTTTTGACAGCAATTGTATTGGTGAAATCAGGTAACGTGGTTGGGATAGGAACAGGCAGCAAAATTGTTTCATCAGTAAAATATACCCTACTTGAAGTATCGTCAGTCAAAGGTGGATCAACTACCGAATTAGGTGTGAGTTCCGTATTCCACCCGGCAATTAATGGTCTTTTATTATCATTGACCCGTAAAGCTATAAAAAATTCATTTTCATCCGTTGCTCCCGGAATCGTATCTACAATATGTACTGCCCAACCATCTGTATAATATTCTTTTGGAGTGATACCGCCTGATGTCTGACCAATCTTTAGTTCTTTGTCAGCATCGGGACCTGATGTTCCTACATAATTATCATAATAGTTATAGGAATAACCATTTTCATTACGTATATCTAAATAAACCGTATTCCTTGTTGTATTGGCAAAAGGTTCTAAAATTTCATTAAAGACAAGCTCAGCTGTTTTTGCTTTTTGCTTATTGCCACTATTATTGCGATATTCGATACCATCTTCTACGTTGTAATGTAAGCCATAAAAAGCTGCGGGATCGACAAAATGACGCACCAGGTCTTTCCGCCATTTCTTTTCGGCAGAGCTCATACTGCTTTCTATTTTTATTTCAAATTTTTCTTCTTTAGCCAATTCAACATCAACAAAAAATTCAGGGTTTTCAAGAATAATTTCTACTCCAATATCTCCAACAGCAAAATTCCCTAATTCAGTACCACATTCAATCGTAAACAGTTGTGATTTTGGCGCGAGGTTTTTAAAGAAAAACTCATCTATGTTTTTATTACTTGCAGGAGATAACTCATTTCCAAACAGGGCTTCAAGAGGAATATCATCTCCGGGTGCTCTGCCTTGCTGAATGACCTGCATAGCTGCTAATAATTCGGAGCCGGATGTATTGACCTTATTCGTAGGGTTAGACAAATCACTGCTTTCAATAAAATCAGAGATATTAAGTCCCCTGTAAATGATATATTTTATGGGCAGCTTTAAGTCTTTTTGATTATCAGGTCGTAAGATAAGGTTTACCTTATTTATATCAGAAGTCTGCTGTTGTAATAAAATAGTTCCTTTTATCACTGCATAGGCCTTTGTAGCAGCAGAAATAGCAAACATACCGCTAACGAGAAATTCATTTACAGATTTTATTCCATAAGCCTGATTTTCAGTCTGTGCAGGAATTGAAGTTTGTGTAAAAAAAGCTAATGAGGGCATATTTTAAATTAATTAGATTTATTTATCTTTTCTGTTTTCTTTCCACATTTGCGCTAACCGTAAAAATAATATTCAATTAAAAGAGCGGTTTTTACCATTTTAATTCTTTCAAAAAAGTTGTTTATTAGGTGACAAAAATCATTAACATTGAATATTCTCCAAAGTTCAAACATAAAAATGATAAAATCAATAGGGGTTTTTCCCCTTTTTTACGCTTTTAAATTCATCAAATTGACTGAATTATTTTGTGCGTCTTCTGCGTTACGAGCCGCTTGAAGTATGCCAATACATCGGCGCAGTTTACGCCTGGAATCCATCACAAAATAATTTCATGAAATGCAGGTTAGATGAACTGAAGGGGGAGAAGAATCAAACTTGAAATTACACTTAAAAATCAGATGCCCACCACCCTGACTGGCGGCAAACCCTGCTTTTCACAGTCAATAATCCGATAATATTATTTAGCTTTAGAGTATCGATGAAAATCATAATCAGTCAGCTCAAATTTACTGAATTGATTTAAATATTCAACCAAAACATCCATTACCCATACACCCGACATCCAACCAATTTCCGGCTCCTGGTATCCGGATGAACGTCTATTTTAACTCAAAAGATTCCTTATGCAGCAATCGCATTTATCTATGATTTAAATTATTTGTATTTGGAATTAGCTTTGTATCTTTGCATTTTAGAATAAATCTAAATAATCAGAGGCTCAGACCGAGTGGAAGCTGTCAGAAAATTGATGGTGAAGAACAGTTTCCAAACCGGACTGAAAATCTGAACAGCTGCGGACAGAAACGCAGTCTTTCAATTAAAATTGAACTGAATTGAACTGTATAAAGTTTTTTGTGTTAATCCTTTCCGGCTGTCTGTTGGGACAGTCAAAGGTTGATGAGGCAAAACTCAAAGTGTTTTCGCCCGACGAAAATTCTGCAGTTTATAATCAAATCTATACCCAAAACTTTTTCTTCGGAAACTTCGGTCTGAAACAGCTGGTAAGCGCTGTTCCGGTCAACCGGCAGTCTGTAAAATCAATAAAAATATCGGCAACACCTTCGGACGGAAAAACAGTTCCGGTGATGGAACTTTATTATGACAAAGACGGAAAACTGACTCAGATGAAAGTACTTGAATCATTTTTCGGAAAACCGATGACCGTCGATTACAAATACCGCGACGGACTGCTTGAAGAAGAGACGATTTCAAAAACAGAGAAAGGAAAAGCAGTGAAAGAAGTCAATCAGTTTTATTATGCCGAAGGAAAAATGATCGTTCATGATTTCCGTGATATGCTGGATGTGTACAGTCTGAACGGAAAAGTGCTGTCCAAACGAAGTTATATGAACGGAAGTCTGATTTTGAACGACAGTTTTGACGGAAAATGCAGACTGACCACTTACAAAGGAAAACAGATCAATAAAGTCTGTTTCAGCAATCTGAATCTTGAACTTCCGCTTTCGATCGACGAATACACAATGAATGAAGACAAAAACGGAAAACCGGTTCTGATGAAAGATCAGACACTTGAAATTAAGAAAAACAAAGAACAGGAATATTCGATACTGAACAACGGTAAAGAACAATATATTTTGAAACTCAACAAAGACTTGCGGATTCAGGAATTTAATTTTTTGGGAATCAGAGCTGAAAAAGTCGGTCCGGTTGATTTTAAATTTAACTATACAAACTATTAAAATGAGCAAAGAGAAATATACAGAAGAAGATTTGAGACAGAATCTTGCTGCCAACAAAGAATATGAATTCGGTTTTACGACCGATATCGAATATGAGGAATTTCCGAAAGGACTGAACGAGGACATCGTCAGGATGATTTCTGAAAGAAAAAACGAGCCGGACTGGATGACCCAGTGGAGACTTGAAGCTTTCAGAATCTGGCAGGAAATGGAAGAAGAGCCCACCTGGGCAAATGTGAAATACAAAAAACCTGATTTTCAGGACATCATCTATTATGCAGCGCCCAAGAAAATACCCCAGCTGAACAGTCTGGACGAGATCGATCCCGAATTGAAAAAGACTTTTGACAAACTCGGAATTTCGATCGAAGAACAAAAACGTCTGTCGGGTGTGGCAATGGATGTGGTGATTGACAGTGTTTCGGTCAAAACCACTTTTCAGGATACGCTGTCTGATTTGGGCATCATCTTTATGTCAATCAGCGAAGCGATACAGAAACATCCCGATCTGGTCAGAAAATACATTGGAAAAGTGGTTCCGAGAACCGATAATTTCTATGCAGCGCTGAACTCAGCCGTATTTTCGGACGGATCATTCTGCTACATCCCGAAAGGAGTCCGCTGTCCGATGGAGCTTTCGACTTATTTCAGAATGAACAAACAGGGTTCGGGTCAGTTTGAAAGAACTTTGCTGGTAGTTGACGAAGGCGGTTATGCTTCTTATCTGGAAGGCTGTACCGCACCGACAAGAGATGAAAACCAGCTGCATGCCGCAGTGGTGGAACTGATCGCAATGGAAGGAGCCGAAATCAAATATTCTACCGTTCAAAACTGGTATCCCGGCGATGCAAACGGTGTGGGCGGAGTTTTCAACTTTGTAACCAAAAGAGGGATTGCAGAGAAAAATGCAAAAATCTCATGGACACAGGTCGAAACCGGATCTGCAATCACATGGAAATATCCGAGCTGTATTTTGAAAGGAGACAATTCAATCGGTGAATTTTATTCGGTTGCGGTGACCAACGGACATCAGCAGGCGGACACCGGAACCAAAATGACACATATCGGAAAAAACACACGTTCAACCATTATTTCAAAAGGAATTTCGGCCGGAAAATCACAAAACTCATACAGAGGTCTGGTGAAAGTCGGATCGAGAGCAGAAGGCGCAAGAAATTTCTCACAGTGCGATTCGCTGCTGATGGGTAATGAATGCGGTGCACACACTTTCCCGTATATCGATGTGAAAAATGTGACTGCACAGGTGGAACACGAGGCAACCGCATCAAAAATCGGTGAAGACCAGATGTTCTATTGTGCTCAGAGAGGAATTCCGCCCGAGAAAGCAGTTGCGCTGATCGTGAACGGATTCAGCCGTGAGGTTTTGGACAAACTGCCGATGGAATTTGCAGTAGAAGCCAAAAAACTTCTGGAAGTTTCACTCGAAGGATCGGTCGGATAAAAAAATTAAAGAATACAATTAACCAAAAACAATAAGGTTCGCCGTTAAAAAAGCGGCTTGAACCTTCAACCAAAAATAAATAAGACATGTTAAAAGTTAAAAACTTACACGCACAGATAGAAGACGGAACAGAGATACTGAAAGGTGTGGATTTGGAAATCAAACCGGGTGAGATTCATGCGATCATGGGTCCGAACGGTTCGGGAAAATCAACGCTTTCTGCAGTGGTTGCCGGAAAAGAAGATTATGAAGTAACCGAAGGCGAAATCGAATTTTACGGTGAAGACCTGCTCGATATGGAAGCCTACGAAAGAGCACAGAAAGGCATCTTTTTGTCATTCCAGTATCCGGTTGAAATTCCGGGTGTATCGGTGACCAACTTTATCAGAAATGCAATCAACGAAGGCAGAAAATCGAGAGGTGAAGAAGAGATGAAAGGTGCAGAGATGCTGAAAAAAGTTCGTGAGAATGCAGACAAACTCAATATCAGAAAAGAGTTTCTGAACCGTTCGCTCAACGAAGGTTTTTCGGGCGGTGAAAAGAAAAGAAACGAAATCTTCCAGATGCTGATGCTGAATCCGAAACTCGCCATCCTTGACGAAACCGATTCGGGTCTTGACATCGACGCGCTGAGAATCGTTGCCGACGGCGTGAATGAATTTAAAAAAGACGACAATGCTGTGCTTGTGATTACCCACTATCAGCGTCTTCTCGAATACATCGTTCCTGATTTTGTACATGTGCTGCATGACGGTAAGATCATCAAATCGGGCGGAAAAGAACTGGCAATCGAACTTGAAGAAAGAGGTTACGACTGGGTGATAGAAGAAGCAGCCGGTGTGTAATTTTTAAAATTTGAAAAATGAATGAATTAAAAGATAATTTGGTGGCCAGACATCTGGTGCTGAAAGAAAAATATTCAAAAGTCAAATGGATGAACGGTGTGCGCGAGCAGGCGATCGAGACATTTGACAAAGTCGGATTTCCAAAAAGAAAAGACGAAGAATGGCGTTTCACCAATCTTGCACCGCTTTTGAAATCGGATTACAAACTGTTTCCCGAACCTTCAGAAGCTCAGGTGGGCGCAAAAGAACTTGAAAAATATTTTGTAAACAATATTGATTCGTACAACATCGTGTTTATCAATGGTGTGTACAACAGTTTTCTGTCGTCGAGCACTCATGAGGAAGCTGATATCTGTGTGCTTTCCTGTGCGATGGAAAAAATGGTTCATCAGCCGGTGATTGAGAATTTTTACAATAAAATTGCGCCAAAAGATGAAAGTTTTACGGCGCTCAACACAGCGTTTTCAAACGACGGTGCCTATATCTATATTCCGGACAAAACCATACTTTCAAAACCGATACAGCTGATGTTCTTTTCGACCGCAAAGGAAGAAGAAGTGATGTATCATCCGAGAAATCTGATTGTGATCGGAAACAATTCGCATGCACAGGTCATTGAAAGACATCAGACGCTGAACAGCAAAGCGAATCTGACCAATTCGGTAACCGAAATTTCGGTCGGAAAAAATTCGGAATTGGATTATTACAAAATCCAGAATGATACCACCGAAGCTTCGCTGATCGACAACACCTACATTTCGCAGGAAAGAGACAGTGTGGCATCTGTTCATACTTTTTCGTTTGGCGGAAAACTGACCCGAAACAATCTGAATTTTGTTCAGCATGCAGAAAACAGTAATTCAATTCTGAACGGAATCACCATTATTTCAGGCGATCAGCATGTGGATCATCACACGCTGGTCGAGCACAAAGCACCGCATTGCGACAGTCACGAACTTTACAAAGGAATCTATGACGACAGCGCTCACGGTGTTTTCAACGGAAAAATATATGTGCACAAAGACGCTCAGAAACTGAATTCATTTCAGCAAAACAACAATGTGCTGCTGAGCGACAAAGCGGAAATCGACACCAAACCGCAGCTTGAAATTTTTGCGGACGATGTAAAATGTTCGCACGGCTGTACAGTCGGCCAGCTCGATAAAGATGCAATGTTCTATCTGCAGCAGAGAGGAATTCCGAAAGCAGAAGCAAAAGCGCTGCTGCTGTACGCATTTGCTGCCGAAGTGCTTGAGCATGTTCAGATTCCTCAGATCAAAACCAGAATCACCGGTCTGATCGCATCAAAACTGAATGTGAATATGGAATTCTGATTTTAAATATCAGTTATTAAAATAAATTGAATGAGGACTTTCCAAAACAGAGTCCTCATTTTTTTTGAAATGAATAATTTGTATTTTTATTGATTGTAATTATGATTATGGAACTGAACAAAATCCTTTCCGAAGTGTACGGCGGTATATTTGAAAAAGAGCTGATTGATGAAATCTCAGAGGCCGGACAGCTGATGGAATTTGAAGAAAATGATGTGCTGATTGATTTTGGCCGTTATATAAAAGGAATTCCGCTGCTGCTCAAAGGCGCAATCAAAATCATGAGAGAGGATTTTGATGAAGGCGAACTGCTGCTCTATTTTCTCGAAAAAGGAGATACCTGTGCGATGACGATGGCCTGCTGTGTGGACGACAAACGAAGCGAGATCCGTGCGATTGCAGAAAATCGGGGCAGTGCGGTAATGATTCCGATCGGAAAGATGGAAAACTGGATGGGGAAATACAAAAGCTGGCGTGCATTTGTTTTTCAGTCTTACAACAGCCGTTTCAACGAACTGCTTTCTACCATCGACAATATTGCATTCAAACACATGGACGAACGGCTTGAAAAGTATCTGAATGAAAAATCAAAAATCAACCGTTCAAAAATCATCAATCAGACCCATCAGGAGATTGCTTATGAGCTGAACAGTTCGCGGGTGGTGATTTCAAGACTGCTCAAAGTGATGGAAAACGAAGGCAAAATCAGACTGAACCGGAATAATATTGAGCTGCTTTAGGGTTGGATGTCGGGTGAAGGGATGTTGGATGTTCATGCTGGATGAATATGATGGAAGAGGGAGGCCGGAAGACGGAAGTGGATTTAGGATGTTTTTTACATTATAAAATACACATTCAAAAAGTCTCACATCTCATAGTCTAATGTCTCACGTCTATTGCGGGATGTTCAAGTCAAAAAACGGTCAACGCTAATCAGGGAAGTTCATGTTGGGCGCGGGATGTCTTTTAACTAATTTCTCTTTGACTTTCATCTGTGAATTTCTGTGTCATCTGTGAGCAAAAATCGTCCACTCGCCCACTCGCAGAATCATCGTCCAATCAATTCAAATTCACCTTCGAACTGATTGTCTTTTTAAAAGTTTCAAGATCATCATCCAGTTCTTCAACTGTTTTTGGAAGTATATATTCAGCAATGATTTTTTCGTCTTTGTCCAAAAACAGCAGCTGTTTTTCTTCGCCGTCAATCATATTTCTGAACAGATCCCACATGGATACGCCGTTGTTTTTGAGTCTTTCAAAAAACTGATCCGCTTTGATTTGGATGATTTTCATGTTCTACCTAATTTTCAGACCGAGTTTTTTTCTGACTCTTTTGAGCACATCATTGCCCACATCTGCGGCACGCTGCGCACCGATTTCAAGATAATTGTCCAAAACAGTTTTGTCCTGAAGAAGTTCATCAAATTTTTTTCTTGCATCCGAATAATTCTCAAGCAGCAACTCAAACAGTGCCGTTTTTGCATGACCGTAGCCGTATCCGCCATTCAGATAATTCTTTCTCATTTCTTCAACCTGAACCGGGTCTGCAACCAGTTTGTACAAAGCAAACACATTGTCGGTTTCGGGATCTTTCGGGTCTTCAAGCGGTGTGCTGTCGGTCTGTATCGACATCACCTGTTTTTTGAGCTCTTTTTCGGGAAGAAATATATTGATGAAATTATTTCTTGATTTGCTCATTTTATATCCGTCCGTCCCCGGAACGATCATCACATCCTCGCTGATTTTTGCCTGCGGAAGCACAAAGGTCTCTCCCATCTGATGATTGAATTTCTCGGCCACATCCCGGGTGATTTCCAAATGCTGCAGCTGATCTTTTCCAACCGGAACAATCTCTGCATCGTACATCAATATATCTGCTGCCATCAAAATCGGATAGGTGAACAGGCCGGCATTGACATCAGAAATGTATTCCTGTTTGTCTTTGAAAGAATGCGCAAGTGTCAGTCTCTGGAACGGAAAAAAGTTGAGCAGATACCAGGTCAGTTCGGTCACCTGAGGCACGTCCGACTGACGGTAAAAAACAGCTTTGTTGGTATCCAGTCCGAGCGAAATCCAGGTGGCGGCAACTTCATAAGTATTTTGTTTCAACAGTCCGGCATCTTTGATCTGGGTCAGCGCATGAAGATCTGCAATGAAGATAAATGATTTCTCATCCGACGAATTAGCCAGACCGATTGCAGGTGAAATTGCACCCAGTATATTTCCCAAATGCGGCGTGCCGGTGGCCTGAACGCCTGTAAGTACTCTTGGCATAACTTTAAAAGTTAGAGGTTAGAAGTCAGAATTTAGAAGTCTGAATTAATTAAATTAAGACCAATTATTCTTCGTTCAATTTTTGTGCTTCAAAATTATTGATTTTCCTGTGAACAAACCAGGTGAAAAACGGAATTATCGCAAAGAGTATGACGGTCAAAAATTCCTTTGTATTCCATTTGTAATAATCTCTGACTTTAAAAGCAAGATACACAAAGGCCATGAAGAACAATCCGTGCAGCATTCCGAAAGGTCTGATCAGCGAATCATCGCCAAAACCGTATTTCATCGGCATTGCAATCAAAAACAGCAGTACACAGCCGATGATTTCCAAAATGCAAACAATATCAAATATTTTGTTTAATTTTTCCTGATTCATTTTTAAAATTTCGGTCAAAGATAAAGGGCTTTGGGTGAACCGGCAAATCGGAAACCCTATGAAACTGTTAAAAAAAGCCGATACTGTCATCAGCACCGGCATTTATTCCATATTGATTATTTAAATTATCCGAAGATATTTTTTCTGAAGATTAAAATGGTGGCACCGCCGACTGTGATCGAAGCATCAGCCACATTGAAAATATATGAGAAAAATTCCTTCCCGCCGATCAGCGGCACCCAGTCGGGCCAGTCAAACAGCGGAAAATAGAACATATCGACCACACAGCCTTTCAGAAAACCGGAATATCCGCTGAAATCTGCTTTTGAAATTCCGTCATACCCGACCCAGCCCGATATTTCAGGATCCCAGGTCAGTCCCGAGTCGAAGATCATTCCGTAAAAAAGACTGTCGATCAGGTTTCCGATTGCACCGGCGAGCACCAGCGCCATTCCGATTTTGAAATAATAATTGTTATGTGCTTTGACATGTTTCCAGATGTACCAGATGATTCCTCCGATTAGAAAGACTCTCAGGACAGAAAGCGCCATTTTTCCTGCCAGACCGCCAAATTCAGCGCCATAAGCCATACCCGGGTTTTCAACAAATTTCAGCTGAAACCAACTGAAAACTTCAACTCCTTCACCAAGATAGAAGTGTGTTTTGACATAAAATTTTACAAGCTGATCCAAAAACAAAATCAGCAGTACGATCAATCCAATTTTTTTCAAAACGGCTGTTTATCGTTGCATGTTTTTGGCTTCGATGCTCAGTGTAGCGTGCGGAACAAGCTTCAGTCTTTCTTTGTCGATCAGCTTTCCGGTCACTCTGCAGATGCCGTAGGTTTTATTTTCGATTCGGATCAGCGCATTTTTCAGATCGCGGATAAATTTTTCCTGACGGGCTGCCAATTGTGCATTCTGTTCTTTGCTCATGGTTTCCGATCCTTCTTCAAACGCCTTGAAAGTCGGTGAAGTATCGTCGGTTCCATTGTCCAAACCGGCCATGAATGTTTCTTTGATCAATTCATAGTCTCTTTCTGCTTTGGCAAGTTTCTCAAGAATGATCTGTCTGAATTCCTCCAGTTCAGCATCGGTGTATCGTGTTTTTTCTTCTGTTGCTGCCATAGTTTCAAATTTTTGAAATCGAAATTTCGGTTATTAAATCATTTATCTCTATTTCCGTTCCGCCTGCCGGCTCGTCCTGAAAGACAATTTTATCGGCGAGCGTTTCAGAGCAAATATAATCTTTATTTTGATTAATTGCTATTTCGAGTTCTTTATCGTTTTTAACAATTAATTCAATACGGTCAGTGAGTTCAAAACCGCTGTCCTTTCTCAGATTCTGAATTCTGTTCACAAGTTCTCTTGCCAAACCTTCAGAAATAAGTTCGTCGTTGAGCGTCATATCGAGCGCAACCGTCATGCTTCCGTTCGATGCCACTGTCCAGCCGGGTATGTCTTTGATGGAGATTTCAAAATCTTCAATATCGAGATCCAAAGTTTTATTACCCAGATCAAGACTGATCTTTTCGTCTGTTTCCAATCTGACAATGTCGTCATTGGTCAGTTTTGCAGTCGCCTGTGAAATTGATTTCATATCGCTGCCGAATTTCGGACCGAGCGTTTTGAAATTCGGTTTGATGCTTTTCACCAGCAGATCGGCTGCCTGTTCGTTTGAAAGCAATTCGATCTCTTTGACATTCACTTCCTGTTTGAGCAGTTCTGCCACCGATTCGAGTCTTGTTTTCATCTGATCGTCCAAAACCGGAATGATCACTTTCTGCAACGGCTGACGGACTTTGATCGCTGCTCCTTTTCTCAGCGAAAGTATCATGCTGGTCGCAGTCTGTGCCAATTGTGTCCTGATTTCAAGTTCTGAATCGATCAGACTTTCATCCGCCTTCGGATAATCAGCCAGATGAACCGATTCAAGCGAAGATTTCTGACTGACCGCGTTCAAATCCTTATAAAGCCTGTCCATAAAGAATGGTGCGATCGGCGCAGAAATGATTGCAATTTTTTCAAGTACCGTATATAGCGTCTGATAGGCAGAAATTTTGTCTGCGGTATAATCTCCTTTCCAAAATCTTCTTCTGCTCAGTCTCACATGCCAGTTGCTCAGATTGTCGATTACAAATTCCTGGATCGCTCTTGCGGCACGGGTAGGTTCGTAATCGGTATAATATTCGTCAACTTTTTTGATCAGCGTATTCAATTCCGAAAGTATCCATCTGTCCAGCTCGGTTCGCTGTGCGTACGGAACTTCTGCTTCTTCATATCTGAAATTGTCAACATTTGCATAAAGCGCAAAGAACGAATAGGTGTTGTACAAAGTCCCGAAAAATTTCTTCTGAACTTCAAATACGCCTTCCACATCAAATTTCAGGTTTTCCCAGGGCTGTGCATTTGAAATCATATACCAGCGGGGCGCATCCGGACCGTATGCAGCAAGGGTTTCAAACGGATCGACTGCATTGCCCAAACGTTTTGACATTTTCTGTCCGTTTTTGTCAAGCACCAGACCGTTTGACACCACATTTTTATAGGCAACACTGTCAAAAACCAGCGTTCCGATTGCATGAAGCGTATAAAACCAGCCTCTTGTCTGATCGACTCCTTCCGCAATAAAATCAGCCGGATATTTTGACCCCGAATCAATCCATTCTTTGTTTTCGAACGGATAATGGAACTGCGCATAAGGCATCGAACCCGAATCAAACCAGACATCGATCAGATCGGATTCTCTTTTCATCGGTTTGCCGTTGTCTGAAACCAGTATGATTTCATCGACTATATTTTTGTGCAGATCGACTTTTGAATAATTTTCTTCTGACATATCGCCTGCAGAAAACCCTTCAAACGGATTGGTTTTCATCAGTCCGGCTTTGATCGATTTGCTGATTTCATTCATCAGTTCTTCGACCGAACCGATGATGATTTCTTCTGTTTTGTCTTCTGTTCTCCAGATCGGCAATGGAATTCCCCAATATCTTGAGCGCGAAAGATTCCAGTCGTTTGCGTTTTCAAGCCAGTTTCCAAAACGGCCCTCGCCGGTTGCTTTTGGTTTCCAGTTGATGGTTTTGTTCAGTTCGACCATACGGTCACGAACCGAAGTCATTTTGATAAACCATGAATCCAGCGGATAATAAAGGATCGGTTTGTCAGTCCGCCAGCAGTGCGGGTAAGAGTGTCTGTATTTTTCAACCTTAAAGGCTTTGTTTTCTTCTTTCAGCTGAATTGCAATTTCAACATCGACCGAACGTTCGGGTGCGGTGCCGTCGTCGTAATATTCATTTTTTACATATTTTCCGCCAAAACCTTCGGGCAGACTTTTGATAAATCTTCCCTGCAGATCGACCAGCGGAATCGGATTTCCGTGCTGATCCAAAACCAGCATTGGCGGCACACCGTGATTTTTTGCAACACGGGCATCGTCCGCACCAAAAGTCGGCGCGCTGTGTACGATTCCGGTTCCGTCTTCGGTGGTTACAAAATCATCATCAATTACCTGAAAAGCTTTGTCGGCATCTTCATAAGGCAATGCCCACTTCAACAGCTGTTCATATCTGATTCCTACGAGTTCTTTTCCGTTAACGGTTTTTAAAATCCTGTAAGGTATATTTTTGTCACCTTCACTGAAATTTTCAAAATCGGCAGCTTCTTCGGTTTCAAAATAATTTTTTCCAAAAACAGAATTCAGCAGAGGTTTGCCGAGAATCACCGTTTGCGGTCTGAAAGTATATTGGTTAAATGTTTCAACAATCACATAATCGATTTTCGGACCGACGATCAGTGAAGTATTTGACGGCAAGGTCCATGGAGTGGTTGTCCATGCAAGAAAATAAACATCTCCTTCCAGATCTTTGAGCAGTTCCGATGATTCTTTGACCGCCTTGAACTGCGCCACAACCGTGGTATCAGAAACTTCGCGATAGGTGCCGGGCATATTCAGTTCGTGTGACGAAAGACCGGTTCCCGCTTTTGGCGAATAGGGCTGGATGGTATAACCTTTATATAATAATCCTTTGTTGTAAATCTGTTTGAGCAGCCACCAAACCGACTCCATATATTTGGGTTCGTAGGTGATGTAGGGATCTTTCAAATCCACCCAATAACCCATCTTTTCGGTCAGATCGTTCCAGATATCGGTATAGCGCATCACTGCTTCACGGCATGCCTGGTTGTATTCTTCAACAGAAATTTTCTTTCCGATGTCTTCTTTTGTAATTCCGAGTTCTTTTTCAACACCGAGTTCAACCGGCAGTCCGTGGGTATCCCATCCTGCTTTTCTGTGAACCTGTTTTCCTTTCAGTGTCTGGTAACGGCAAAAGATATCTTTGATCGTCCTTGCCATCACGTGATGGATTCCGGGCATGCCGTTTGCAGAAGGCGGTCCTTCATAAAAAACAAAATTCGGATGGCCTTCTCTTGTGCTTACACTTTTTTCAAATACACTGTTCTGTTTCCAGTCGGCCAAAACTTCATCAGCCAGACCAACAAGATTTAAATTTTTATATTCTCTGAATTTACTGCTCATAATTCAAACTCCATTGCAGCCAAATTAAAACCGATCAACCGGCTGCATTTATTTTTTTTAAAGATTTGCGAAGATACGAATTTTTGAGATTCAAAGGTTTTCAATATAAAAAAATTGATCGGTTTTCAAATGATTTTCCTCCATTTTGATGCTGATATAATTCATACCAACCGACTGATATTATTCATATTGAGTTAGAGGATAATAAAGTCTTTTATTATGACCTTTGTATCAGAAATAAAACAAGGGAAAATTAAAAACAAAACAATATGAAACCATTATTTCGCACATTGATTATCTCGGCACTGGTCACGATGGGTGCCTGCAAACAGAACAATTCTCTTTATGCCGATTCGGGTGAAAACGGTGAAAACATCAAAACGGACGGAACCACCCAGGTGATGGATCTGGTTGCTCCTCCGCTCGTTCCGGCAGCGGTTGGCGACAGAAGCGCAAAAAAACTGGTCGTAACACTCGAAATCCTTGAGAAAATCGGAGAACTTGCCGACGGTACCCAATACAATTTCTGGACTTTTAACGGAACCGTTCCCGGCACTTTTATCCGTGCAAGAGTTGGTGATGAAATCGAACTTCACCTGAAAAACAACGAAAACAACAATCTTCCGCACAATATCGACCTTCATGCAGTAAACGGTCCCGGCGGAGGCGCTGAAGCATCATTTGTAACGCCCGGAAAAGAAGGCAGCTTTACTTTCAAAGCGCTGAATCCCGGTCTGTATGTTTATCACTGTGCAACTGCTCCTGTGGGAATGCACATTGCAAACGGAATGTACGGTCTGATTCTGATCGAACCCGAAGGCGGTCTTCCAAAAGTTGACAAAGAATTCTACATCATGCAGGGAGATTTCTATACCAAAGGAAAATTTGGAGAAAAAGGTCTTCAGGAATTTGACATTGACAAAGCAATCGACGAACACCCGGAATATGTGGTATTCAACGGAAATACAGGCTCGCTTCTGGGCGATAACGAACTGCTGGTAAAAACCGGTGAGACCGTCAGAATTTTCTTTGGGAACGGAGGTCCGAATCTGACTTCCTCACTTCACCTGATCGGTGAGATCTTTGACCGTGTATATGTGGAAGGCGGAACAACCATTACAAAAGACATTCAGACTACAAGCGTTCCGGCGGGCGGTGCTGTCATTGCTGAATTCAAAGCAGACACTCCCGGCGAATATGTACTGGTCGATCACGCAATTTTCAGAGCTTTCCACAAAGGCGCTTTGGGCAAAATCAAAGTGACTGGCGAAGACAATCCGAAAATTTTCAAGAAAAACGAACCGATCAAGAACCCACTGTAATCAGATTCAATAATTTTCTTCAAACAAAGAGATGAAAAGCATACTGAAAATATCATTCGCAATCATTTCAATCGCTGCGCTGACTTCCTGCTACAATCGTGCGAGTGTGGCAGCGAAGGAAGTGCCGGCGGTAACACCCCAAAGTCTGAGTCCGGTCAAATCCGACAAAAAGATGATCAGCATCGGCAGCGGAACCTATATGGGTTTTCTTGGAAAGGATTCGGGCAGGATTGTTCAGGTCAAATCTTTTCAAATTGATGAAAGTCCCGTTACAAATTCAGAATTTCTTGAATTCCTGAGAAAAAATCCGCAGTGGACACGTTCACAGGTTTCAGGATTGTATGCAGACGATGCTTATCTGCACAACTGGCAGGGTGATTATGAAATTCCAAAAGATGCAAAACCCGAATCGCCGGTTACCAATATTTCATGGTTTGCAGCAGAAGCCTATGCAAAGAGTGTCGGCAAAAGACTTCCGACCATTGATGAATGGGAATATGCGGCACTGGCAGATGAAAATTCAAAAGATGCATCCGGGAAACCCGAATTTACCCAATACATACTGAATTCTTATCAGAAAAAAGGAATGTACAGAGAGGCAATCAAACAGCAGAAACCGAATTATTACGGACTGTATGACCTCTACGGCATGGTTTGGGAGTGGACAGAAGATTTTAATTCGGTGATGATCAGCGGCGAATCAAGAAACGACAGTTCAAAAAACGAAAGTCTTTTTTGTTCGGGTGCCGCAGTGACCACCAGCGATTTGACCAATTACGCAGCATTTATGCGTTATGCGATGAGAGGAAGTTTAAAAGCAGATTATTCGGTGAATAATCTTGGGTTCAGATGTGCAAAAGATTTATAAATTTGTAATTGTGAAAAAAAGCATATTGATGCTGCTCCTGATGTTCGGTATTGCGGGATGTACTCAAAACGAAAAAGAATCAAATACCGAAGTGGCTCAAAATTCAGTTTTCCAGCTGAATTCAAACTGGGAAAATCAGGACGGACAGCAGATGAAACTCGCTGATTTGAACGGAAAGACAGTGGTGATGGCAATGATTTACACAAGCTGTAAAACCGCCTGTCCGAGACTGACTGCCGAGATGCGTGATATTGAAAGAAATTTGGGAAAATACGATCCGAAAAAAGTCAGACTGGTTTTGGTTTCTATCGATCCTGAAGTTGATACACCAGAAAAAATGAAGGAGTATTTGAAACAAAACGATTTTGAAGGAGAACAGTGGCTGTTTCTCAGAGGCGATGAATCAAGCACAAGAGAATTTGCAAATGTGCTTTCGGTCAAATACAAACAGATTTCGCCGATTGATTTCTCACATTCAAACATCATCAGCGTATTTTCGGACCGCGGTGTACTGACATTTCAAAAAGAAGGTTTGAACAGCGATGTGAACGAGATAGTAACCGAAGTAAAAAAACAATTAAAGAACTCATAATCAAAAACTAAATACAATGAAGAAAATTATTTTAGCATTCGGCTTTTTGGCTTTTGTATTCTCCTGCTCATCAAAAGAACAACCGACCGGAGAGGATGTGACCATCGATTACGCAAATGCATCAAAAGATTATGTTGAACAGCCTGCAGCCGGCGATGCGATCGCCGAAGCAGGCGCAGCAGGTTCCGATGACGGGCTGGCGATGATTGAAGCTTCTGACTGTCTTGCCTGTCACAAGGTTGACGCAAAGGTGATCGGACCGAGCTATCAGGAAGTGGCAGAAAAATATTCTGAAGCAGACATTGATATGCTGGCTCAGAAAATCATTGACGGCGGTTCGGGAAACTGGGGTCAGGTGCCGATGACACCGCATCCGGATGTGAATATGGACAAAGCGAGAACAATGGTGAAATATATTCTTTCGCTGAAAAAATAATCAGAAAGAAAATATTCAAAAGAATGATGACAGCTCAAAATCGGGCTGTCATTTTTTTTATCCGACTGAGTTTTTTTCCTGACTTCTGCAAATTAACACCCAAAATCGACTAAGCATAGTAAATAATCACCTGATTATCAGCAATGTGAATTTCTAAGTGAAAAAGTACGGAAGCCAAGAATCATTTTTTTATTCGGAAATTGAGTTTTTTGAATAATTTCTCCATTTTTCAATCAGTTCCGAAAGATCTTGGGGAATCGGAGAATCAAAATTCATTCGTTCACCCGTCTTTGGATGATCAAAACCGAGTGTTCTGGCATGCAGTGCCTGTCTCGGACAGATTTTGAAACAGTTTTCTACAAACTGTCTGTATTTTGTAAAAGTGGTCCCTTTCAGAATTTTGTCTCCACCGTATCTTTCATCATTAAAAAGCGGATGGCCGATGTGCCGGAAATGCACCCTGATCTGATGGGTTCGTCCGGTTTCAAGTTTGCATTCGACCAAAGTCACATACTGAAATCTTTCAAGCACCCTGAAATGAGTCACCGCATGTTTGCCGTGTTCGCCGTCCGGAAATACATCCATCAGCATACGGTCTTTGAAATGCCGGCCAATGTTTCCTTCGATGGTTCCTTCATCTTCCTCAATGCTTCCCCAAACCAGCGCATGATACAGCCGGTCGGTGGTTCTCGCTTTGAATTGCGAAGTCAGACTCTGCATCGCCTGTTCAGTTTTTGCAATCACCAAAAGACCGCTGGTGTCCTTATCGATCCGATGGACAAGACCCGGTCTTTCGAGTTCTGCATTCATCGACGGCAGATTGTCAAAATGATATTTCAGTGCGTTGACCAAAGTTCCTGAATAATTTCCGTGTCCGGGGTGGACGACCATACCTGCTGCTTTGTTGATGACAGCAACCGATTCGTCCTCATACACAATATCGATCGGAATGTCCTGTGCAATGATTTCGACTTCGCGAGGCGGTTCCGACAGTACGACTTTGATTTCGTCTCCGGGTTTAACTTTGTAATTTGATTTGACCGGAAGTTCGTTTGCCCAAATTCTGCCTTCGTCTGCGGCTTTTTGAATTTTATTTCTGGTAGTGTCGGGAATAAAATTCATCAGAAATTTATCAACCCTGAGCGGTTCCTGGCCTTTGTCGGCTTTGAACGAATACTGTTCAAACCAGTCTTCGTCAGATTCTTCCGTAAACAATGATTTGGACATATCAGTCTATTTTCATTCCGCTGGGCTGCTCATCCGGGATTTCATGGGTTTGCTCCTTCTTCTTTTCGTTGCCGTTTTTTGGAATATCTTTTTCCTTTAATTTGAATTCTTCTTCAAATTTTGCGGCTGCTATTGAATCATTCGGCCCAAAATTCCTGAACTGCAGATCCAATTCTTTGATTTTTGATTTCAGCTCTCCCCTTTCTCTCTCGGACAGCCAGAGATCGATCGGCAGTCCCTGATCATAATTGTCGTCGGGAAGCGGATACTGATAAAATACAACCAGTTTTGAGCTGTCGCTCACACCGCCTTCCACATTGACCCGTCCGTTGGCAAATTGTTTTGAAAAGATGGCGGATCTTGCTTCTTCAAGCGGCAGACCAATCAGATTTGGTGTTTTGACTCCGTATTCGACACCTCGGCCAAGCACCAGATCAACTTTTGAAAATCTCGGAAGCTGACTTCCCTGAGTAATCTGTTTCCCTCTGAAGATGACATCCAGAACGGCATCTTTTGCAATATCGGGTCTGTATATGGTATCACCGACTTCCAGACCTGCGAGTTTGAGCTGGGTGTATGCAAGCCGTTTTGATTTCCCCACAATATCGGGCAGCGTAGTCGGCAGCCATCCTCTGGGATTTGCTTTGATAAAGATTTTTCTACCTTCTTTTACCTTAAATCCTTTTTCGGGAAAGAAGTCGAGGATCGCGTGCGGTGCCTTTGAGGAGTCATACCTCACGCTGTCAATCTCATAGGTCAGTTTCAGACTGTCAATTGTTTTTATTGCCTGACTCAAATCCATCGTTTTCAAATCCGGAATTTCAATTTCCTGATTGTGGTTGGTGTAGCTGTACAGCCATACCCTGAATATAAAATGGTAGGCACCAAAACAAAACAGGCCCATCAGAAGCAGACTGGCCCAAAACTGCCATTTTGTAAATGTTTTAAAAAAATTCACAAATTCGAATATTTAATCATCATTAAAATGCCGGAATCAATTTTTCATTTTTCCCGACAGTTTGACAAACTTACATAAATTTCATTTCAATTATCGGGCCCGAATTCCAATTTCTTTTAAAATCGGGGCGATCAATTTATCTTTCCTTGTAGAACTGACCTTCTGAATCATCGGTAAACAAACGTCCGCTTCTTCCGTCCACAAACATTTCCCATCCATAGTGTCCGTCAGAAAAAACAGGATTTCCTTTGTCGCTGGTTCCCTTGGGATCCAGTTCAATTTCCTGACCGTCAATTTTCAGTTTGATTGCAAACTCATCTCCTTTTGGAAAGAAAGTCAGCACGACGGTATCTCCTTTTTCGGTGGACATAATCTTGGTCACATTCATCGGATCGTCATTCCGAACACTTTCAGGCTGTGATTCGGCAGCTGATTCCTCTTTGCTGCCGCAGGCTGTCAGTGAAAATGCCAGCATCAGTAAAATTGAAATTTTGAACAGATTCTTCATTTAATTTTTTTGGCAAATATACAATTAAGCAGTTCAACATTTGACACTTAAAAACAAAGCATTAAAAATTAATTTTCAGGTCATTGGTTTTTAATTCATTCAATCCCAAACTTCTTTTATGTCCGCTTTTCAATTGTCAGATTAATTTGCTATATTCCAATTCGTTAAACCATTAATGACCTGCAAAAAATCACTAATAAAAGTCATATTTTAAGTATGACCTGAGTCATAGAATGCCGCATCCAATAGACTTATCTTTGTTTCAACAAAAAAAAGAGCTGGAGGTATTAAATAAAATTTATTTGGTCAAAAACTGAAAAAACTTTAATTTAACATCAAATTGTAAAACAGGGCTGAAAGGACGCTAACGGGCTCCACGGTCTTTCAGCTTAACGGAATGAAACAAACAGGACCCACAAAAAATGAAAAAATTATGAAAAATTTAAAACCTTTGTTCTTGAGTGCTTTTTCGGCAGCAGTTTTATTTTCATGCGGAGAAGGAAATAAGTCGGCCGGAGAAGGAGGTGACAAAAAAGAAGTCGTAGTAGCAGACTCAAACCCTTCGGATTATGATCCGCAGAGGGGAATTGGAAAGTGGGACGAATCAAATGTGGATGTAAGCTCATTTGATCCTGCGATGGCTGCAGAAGGCAAAAAGATTGCCGAAACCAAGTGTACTTCATGTCACAAAATGACAGACGAAAGGCTGGTAGGCCCGGGCTGGAAAGGTGTAACCGAAAGACACAAGCCCTATTGGATTATGAATTTTATCACCGAGCCGGATCCGATGATCGATGTGGATCCGAAGCTTCAGGAACAGCTTGAGCTTTGTCTGGTCAGAATGCCAAATCAGAACCTGACCGACACCGACGCAAGAGCCGTTTTGGAGTTTATGCGTGAAAACGACGGTGCAAAATAACCGAATAACATCAAAAACTATATCAAATGACAAGAGTAAAATTAATTGGATTAACTGCGTGCGCAGCGTTGTTGGCACTCAGCAGCTGTAAGCCAAAAGGTGCTCAAAGCGCCGTGACGGGCGATGCAGCACAGCGGGTTTATGTAGCTCCGGGACAGTACGACGAAGTTTATTCGTTTACTTCGGGAGGATTTAGCGGACAGGTTTCTGTATATGGAATCCCGTCGGGAAGAATGCTTAAAGTCCTGCCTGTGTTCTCACAGGATCCCGAATCAGGATACGGTTACAGTGAGGAAACCAAACCGATGCTGATGACTTCTCACGGATTTGTGCCGTGGGGTGACCAGCACCACCTTGCAATTTCACAGACAAACGGTGAAAATGACGGAAGATGGCTGTTTGCAAACGAGAACAATACCCCTCGTGTTGCAAGGCTTGACCTGACAACCTTCACGACTTCTGAAATTATCGAAATTCCAAATTCAGCCGGTAATCACTCATCACCATTCATCACTGAGAATACAGAATATGTGGTGGCGGGCACCCGTTTCAGCGTTCCTTTTGACGATGAAAACGGAGATATTCCGATTGCTGATTATGCAGATAAATTCAGCGGTGCGATTTCATTTATTAAGGTAAATCCGGAAAACGGAAGAATGAACATCGATTTCCAATTGAAAACACCTCCTGTCAATTATGACCTGAGCCACACCGGAAAAGGCCCGAGCAGCGGATGGTTCTTCTTCTCTACCTACAACACTGAAAAAGCACACACACTTCTTGAAGTGAATGCTTCTCAGAGAGACAAAGACTTTATCCTGGCTGTAAACTGGAAAAAAGCTGCAGAACTTGCAAAAGCAGGAAAAGGCAGAACAGTGAAGACCAAATATGCACACAACGTTTATGACGAAGGAACTCATACGGCAACTTCAGAATTGCTTACTGACGTTACCGTACTGGATGTAAAAGATCTGATCGACGAAGGTTTTGCATATTATATTCCATGTCCTAAATCTCCTCACGGAACAGACGTTGACCCGACAGGTGAATACTTTGTAGGTTCGGGTAAACTGGCTTCATTGCTTCCTGTATTCTCTTTCAGCAAAATGATGAAAGCGATTGAGGACAAAAATTACGAAGGTGATTTTGACGGAATTCCTGTATTGAAATATGACGCAGTTCTTCACGGTGAAGTTCAAAAACCGGGATTGGGCCCATTGCATACAGAATTTGACAACGAAGGAAATGCATACACTTCATTCTTTGTATCTTCTGAAGTTGTAAAATGGAATGTGAAGTCACTTGAAGTGATCGACAGACAGCCTACCTTCTATTCTACCGGTCACCTGACTGTAGTTGGGGGGGACACTGCAAAACCTTACGGAAAATATCTGGTAGCATGGAACAAGATTACAAAAGACCGTTATCTGCCAACCGGACCGGAACTGGCTCAGAGTGCACAGCTGTTTGACATCAGTGGAACCAAGATGGAACTCCTTCTTGACTTCCCGACCATTGGTGAACCCCATTATGCTCAGATGATACCTGCAGACAAGATCAAGGACAATCAGAAGAGAATCTATGACATCAATGAAAACAATCACAAATATGTGTCAAAGAGTGAAGATGCGACCAAAGTTGAAAGAAACGGAAACCGGGTTGACATTTATATGACCCTGATCAGATCTCACATCACTCCTGACAACATAGAAGGAATCAGGATGGGTGACGAGGTTTACTTCCACGTGACCAACCTTGAGCAGGATTGGGATTTGCCGCACGGATTTGCGGTAATGGGCAACAACAATGCGGAGATCCTGATATTGCCGGGTGAAACCAAAACGCTCAAATGGAATCCGACCCGTACCGGTATCATTCCGTTCTACTGTACCGACTTCTGTAGTGCATTGCACCAGGAAATGCAGGGTTACGTGAGAGTTTCTCCTGCCGGCAGCAGCACTCCGATCAGATTCGGAACCGGAGACAAAGCTCCGGCAAACTAAAATTTTAACTGAAACAGTTAACCATAAAAGAGTTGTCTCAGCTAAAATTGAGACAACTCTTTCAAAATCAAAAAATATGAACACAGCCAAAAACACCTCACTGAAAACCCTTACACGAATTTTATCAGCTATTGCAGGTCTGGCGATGTTTAGCACACTCGTTCTTCCTATTTGGAAAATTGAGCTGACCGCACCGCAATACCCCGAAGGTTTGGAAATGTACATTTATGCAAGCAAACTGGGTGGTGAAGTCGATATCATCAATGGTTTGAACCATTACATCGGTATGCACACGATTCATGAGGAAGATTTTGCAGAATTTGCAGTTCTTCCCTACGTCCTTGGACTGCTTGCAGTTTTTGGGTTATTAACTGCGCTGGTAAACCGTAAATGGTTTTTCTATCTGTGGTGCGCATTTTTTGTCGCTTTCGTAGTTGCCTTGGGACTGGATTTCTATTTCTGGCTGTATAATTACGGCCACAATCTGGATCCTACCGCCCCAATTCAGGTACCGGGAATGACTTATCAGCCGCCTTTGATCGGTTTTAAACAGCTTCTGAATTTTGGTGCATTCTCAATCCCTGCTTCAGGCGGCTGGGTAATGGCAGCAGTCGGAACTGTGATGGCCGTACTGGTCGGATATGAAATCAAATCAAAAAAATAAAACAATGAGTTCTTTAAAAATTTTTCCGCTAATTTTAATTTTATTTTTTTCATTTTTGGTAATTTCGTGCAGTAAAGATCCAAAGCCGATCAGCTTCGGTGCTGAGGACTGCGATTACTGCAAGATGACGATCAGCGACAACCGTTTTGGCGCAGAAATCGTTACCAAACAGGGCAGAATTTACAAATTTGACGATTTGCATTGTCTGAAAGGTTTTCTGGATGATGAAGTGATTCCCAAAGAAAAGGTCCACTCGATTTGGCTGGTTGACTTCACCGGAAACGGAAAACTGATCAGTGCAGAAAAAAGCTTTCTGATTCGAAATGACGAATTGAGAAGCCCGATGGGATCAAATATTGCAGCCTTTGAAAATGAAAATGATTTAAATAATTATCAATCCGATTATTCGGGAACAGAAATAAAATGGGAAGATTTTTTAAACTCAAAATAACAGTTTTAAGCTTATTTTTCGGTCTTGGCGTTTTTGCCAATACCATCACGGCAGAACCGGACAATCCTCAGAAAACGATCAAAAAGGCGTTTGAAAAGGCAAAAGACGGAGATACCATATTGATTAAATCCGGAATTTACAGGGAAGGACCTCTCTTTCTGGACAAGTCGGTCACGCTGACCGGAGAGGGATTCCCTGTAATTGACGGAGAATTTGAGCACGAAATACTGAAGGTGGAAAGCGACGGAGTAACCATCAGAGGAATACTGTTCAGGAATTCGGGTACATCAAACTTCAATGACATTGCTGCCCTGAAAATCCAGAATTCAAAGAATGTTCTGATTGACGGATGTAAATTCGAAGACAATTTCTTCGGCATCCACACCATCAATTCATCCTACATCACTTATACAAACAACGACATCAAATCGAGGAAGATGGAAGGCAGACCTTCTGCCAACGGTATCCACTGCTGGAAATCAAACCATCTGACCATCAAAAACAACAAGATACACGGTCATCGCGACGGAATCTATTTTGAATTCATCACCAATTCGGATATCGAAAACAATGAAAGTATGGGCAACAGCCGTTACGGACTTCATTTTATGTTTTCGCACGACAATCTGTTTAAAAACAATACTTTCCAAAACAACGGAGCCGGCGTTGCGGTCATGTACAGCAAAAGGGTGAAAATGCAGAACAACCATTTCAGATACAATTGGGGATTGGCTGCATACGGTCTGCTGCTCAAAGAGATAGACGACAGTGAGATTTATGACAATGAATTCAGTGAAAACACAATCGGAATATTTGCAGACGGCGCCAACCGAATCAAAGTAACCAACAACCAGTTTTACAGAAATGGCTGGGCATTTAAGATCAACGCAAGCAGCACGGATGCGCTGATTACCGGGAACAATTTTATCGGGAATACCTTTGATATGGCGACAAACGGCAATCTGAGGGTAAAGTCTCTTGATAAAAATTATTGGGACAAATACGAAGGATATGATTTGGACAGAGACGGAATTGGCGATATTCCATACCACCCGATTACATTTTATTCACTCATCATAGAACGGAATTCATCTGCACTGATGCTGTTCAGAAGTTTCTTTGTCAAACTGATGGACACTGCTGAAAGTATATTTCCGAGCCTGACACCCGAAAATGTCAAAGACAACGCACCGATGACCAGAAAAATTAAAAAACAGATTACATGATCAAGTTTTCAAAAGTCTATAAGAAATTTGACAAATATGAAGTCCTGAAGGACATCAATCTCGAATTTAAAGAAGGAAACATCATCGGACTGATCGGTCCGAACGCTTCAGGCAAAACCACGCTGATAAAGACACTGCTCGGAATGGTGGTTCCGACTTCGGGAGATATTCTTTTTATGGACAAATCAATCAAAAAAGACTGGGAATACAGAAACCATATCGGTTATATGCCCCAAATCGGAAGATATCCCGAAAATATGACCATCGGACAGGTGTTTGAAATGATTGAAGACCTGAGAGACAAAACCCGGGAGCCTGATAAGGATTTGTTCAAAAGTTATAATTTGGGCACGCTGCTTCAAAAAAGAATGGGAACGCTTTCGGGCGGAACCCGTCAGAAAGTAAGTGCCTATCTTGCATTTTTGTTTGATCCAAAGGTGCTGATGCTCGACGAACCCACTGCCGGACTCGATCCGCTGTCTTCGCTCAAACTCAAAGAAAAGATACTCAAAGAGAAAGAAAAGGGGAAACTGATCATCATCAGTTCGCACATCATGAGCGAACTCGACGATGTGGTCAATCAGATCGTATATCTTGAAGAAGGAAAAGTGATCGTGAACCAGCCGATAGATAAATTGAAAGCAGAAACCCAAAGATCCAAATTGTCAGAGGCAATCGCGGTATTGATGGAAAAATCAAGCAAACAATATTAAGATGAAGAAAATTATCAAATATGTAGTTTCGGACATTCTCAGAAACAAAATCATAATCGCATATACCCTGTTTCTGCTGATTATTTCGTTCGGACTCTTTGTGATCGAAGACGTTCCCGAAAAAAGTCTGATGAGCATGTTGACGATGAACCTGACACTGATCCCGCTGATCAGCACCATGTTTTCAACCATTTATATTTACAATTCGGGTGAATTCATAGAGCTGCTTGCGGCACAGCCGATCAAAAGGAGGACGCTGTGGTTCAGTATTTTTGTAAGTCTTGCGCTTGCTTTGAGCATTGCATTTTTTATCGGATTTGGAATTCCGGTTCTGATTTTCTCTGCAAATTCAGTTGGAATCACAATGATCATCACCGGTATCATCCTTTCGGTCATCTTTGTTTCAATCTCGCTTTTCACGGCAGTTTATATCAAAGACAAAACCAAAGGAATCGGTGCTGCACTGCTGCTGTGGCTGTTCTTTACAGTGGTTTTTGACGGACTGGTTCTGTTTCTGCTGTTTCAGTTTCTGGATTATCCGCTCGAAAATCTGATCGTAGTGCTGAGCATGCTGAATCCTGTAGATCTGGTCAGAATCGTTTCGCTGATGCAGATGGATGTTTCGGCTTTAATGGGCGCAACAACGGCGGTATTCAAAAAAACATTTACGGGAATGAGCGGTTCAATTATCACCTACGGAGTACTTATTTTATGGCTGATCTTACCACTTTATTTTTCAATCAGAAAATTTGACAAAAAAGACCTTTAATCAGGTCTTTTTTTATGATCGGACTTTTCTTTAATTTTTCATAATCAAGTGATAATTATCACTGAGTCAATTTGTTGATTATGACTCGGGTCATAAACGCAACCCGTTTGATTGACTTATTTTTATTGAAAATTCTAATCATTATGAAAAAACTGGTATTAGCACTTTCAGTATCAATTTTGGCATTTTATTCCTGCCAAAACACAGAAAATTCAGTTCAATCAGACAGTGCGGTTACAGCGCAGGCACAGTCAAGGGATGCATTGGGTCAGGAAGGGGTAGTTGACGATCAGTCAAGTCCGGATATTGTAAAACTTGCGGTGGCAAACGCAGATCTGACCACACTGGTTACAGCGGTTAAGGCTGCAGGTCTGACAACTTCTTTGAGCAACGCAGGTCCTTTCACAGTATTTGCACCTTTGAATTCGGCTTTTGACAAATTACCCAAAGGAACGGTTGACAATCTGCTTAAAAAGGAAAACCTCGGACAGTTGGAAGACATACTGGGGCATCACACCTATGTGGGCGTCATCAGAGAAAATCAATTTTCTGACGGTCAGAATTTGGGTATGGTTGACGGAAAAAATATAACCATCAAACTGGTGGACGGCAAACCGACAGTTAACGGAACGATTAATATCGTAGCCACTGTTCCGGCTTCAAACGGTATTATCCACGTGGTGGACGGCGTTATACTGCCGGAGTAGTTTCATTCCATATTGTTTTATTTTTTTGGCGGTTCATTGATTTCGGTCCTGAGCCGCCTTTTATTATTAAAACATCGGAAATTGAATCGGTGAATTAAAATCAGGCTTTCACTTTTTTCATATTCAGAAAAATCATCAGTGTCGAAATAAATATCAGCACCGTAATTACCAGCAGGATTTCATGTGTATAAGGAATAAAAGTATAGGTAAACGAAAACAAACCGACGATACCGAGCATCAGTTCGTTTAAGAACACACCGATCATAAACAAAACTATCCCGATTTTAAATGGCTTTGTAATCTTAAAATAATCTGTATCAATGATCCGGCTGAGCAGAAAAGATGAAATACACATCAGCAAAATCAGATGCAGATAGGCAATCACAATATTTCTAAATCCAAATGCAAAATGACTGATCGAAGGTATGGTCGAACCGAGCTGCAATACAATTTTGATAGCAAAAGCAGCACCTGCATAGGTCAGCAGTGCGCGTTCAATCGGTGATTGGATCTCTTTGATTTTGGTCCACAGACCTTTGATCCAAAGATAAATTTTGACCGAACCGACGGTCTGCATAATCGCAGCAATCACGATCGGAAGATAAATCCACAGCGGAAGATTCATCCAAAGAACAGAAAGTCCGTAACCAAAGAGACAGCCAAAAAACATCAGCCAAAAGATGATCCGGTTTTGTTCTTTTGAAATATGGACATCACGTTTTGAAAGCGAATAAATAATCAGTCCGATACATGAAAACAAAAAGAATCCGTTGTACTGAAAATGCAGAAAGAAATAGTGAGAAGCCAGATATCCGTCTGCAGTGACTGATTTGGTCATCAGCATATAACTGATTGAAAAAGCGCCGATTGAGGAAAGAACAGCAAAAATCAATCCGGTCTGAAACCAAATCTTTGCTTTGCCGCTCACACCTTTCAATCCGGTAAAAAAAGTAAAACTGAATACCAGACTGACCAAAAGGCCAAGCAGTATAAACGAGATAGAAGCCCACGAATAACCAGCGACAAAAAAAGAAACCAGCATGCCGTAGGCAGCCACAAAGTTGATTGTAATCAGATTTCGATAAAGACCGGTCTTTTTCAAATCAGGCTTTTTTTCCTGCAGATATTTGAGAATAAACATATAGATGCAGGAAGTGATCCATCCGTAAAACGCAAAGTGAAAATGGCTTTCCAGCATAAATTTCTGATCCGCAATCGGAAAAGAAAATGCGATTTTGTACCGCATAAGCATTCCCAAAAGCGCTACAATAACCAGATTAAAAACAGATAATTTCAGTCCGGAAGCGATAGTCCTTTTCATAATCAATAATAAACTTTACCTTTTACAATACTCAACTTTTTTTCTCTTTCCATCTTTTTGATGGCTCTGATAACGGTTTCAATCCTCAGACCTGTCATCTTTGAGACTTCGTTTCGGGTCAGCGGAATTTTTATCTTTTCTTTAGAATTCTTTTTGAATTTTTCAAATTGTCTGATGATTCTTTCTTCAGGATTCAGAAAGACAATATCATTGAGCAGTTCACTTTTTCGCCATGATTTTTCGGCCATCGATTTGATAAACTCAATCGACCATTCGGGATGGTTCTTCAGATATTCGATCAGTTTTTCACGTTTGATCATCAGAATCTCCGCTTTACTGCTGACTACATTGACATAGCCCGGAAAAGGAATGTCGAGAAAAACGCCGGGTTCCGCAAAAAAGTTCTTCTCCTGTACTTTGTGATGAAGAAAGACTTTTCCGTCCTCGGTCAGATTGTAAACGCTGACTTCGCCTTTCAGAAGATAAAAGAAATTGGGTGATCTTGCGCCTTCTTCAATAATCACTTCTCCCTTTCGGCAGTAAGTAAAAACCGCTTCGGTTTCGGCTGCAAAATTATCTTCCAGTTCTACAATCATCCGATTCTAAATATGGTAAATTTAACAAAATTAATTTTCTCCCGCTCAGGATTCATCGTCACCGTGCAACAAACTGATGAATTCGTCTTTTGGAACATCTCCAAAATAATCGGTGATATCCACATCAGCCAATCGGCCGGTCAGATCTTCTCTTTCGTATCTCAATCCGATCATCATTTCCTCCAATTCTGCAATCGGTTTTTTGCCAAAGAAATCTCCATAAACTTTAAATTCAGTGATATGTCCTTTTTCAACAAAAATCCTCAGATCGATTTCTCCGACCGGAAATCTTTTTACCCTTTTGATATTGAATTTGGGCGAACGGCCAAAATTCCAGTCCCAGGTATCATATTTTTCTTCAACCAGCTGATGAACTCCTTTCCATTCTTCCTCGGTCAGATGATAGGTTTCAAAAGGTTCTTCGTCCCGATAAAGACCTTCGAGCAGCAGCTTTCTGAATTCTTCGATCGGAAGCTGATTTTTCATAAATTCAGAAATATTCGCCACCCGGCTTCTGACCGATTTGTGCCCTTTTGATTCGATTTTGCTCATCTTTACATGAAGCGCATTCACAACTTCGCCCAAATTTGAATTGTAAAGCAGCGTACCGTGGCTCAGCATTCTTTTTCCGTTGGTAAACTGTGCGGTTCCCGAAATCTTTCTGCCTTCAGCCAAAATATCGTTTCTTCCCTGCAGTTCTGCATTCAGACCAAGACTGTTCAGCACCTTGATAACCGGAGCCGTAAAGTTTTTAAAATTGTTGATGCTTTTGATGTCATGGTTGGTGTGAAAACTGAAATTCAGATTTCCCAAATCATGATAGACCGCACCGCCGCCAGACAACCGACGGACCACATTGATGCTGTGCTCTTTTACATAATCATAATTGATTTCTTCAAGCGTATTCTGATAACTTCCGATGATGATCGACGGACGGTTGATGTAAAATAAAAGATAATCATTATCGGGACTGAAATTTCGGAGCATATATTCCTCCAATGCTATATTGATATGAGGGTTGGTATTTCCCTCATTTTCGACGAAGACCATAAGTTTTATTTTTTGTCAAAATTAATCATTTTAACATTGTTTTCCTACAGACCGCTTTTTGAATTCAGTTTGCCGAATCTCCAAGTTTTTATACTTTTGTTTTTCTTATGACACACAGGATTCACCATAACTCAACTTACTGGATACTGATTTTTTCAATTTCAGGGCTTGTGCTTTTGGGTCTGCATTATGCACTCAAACTCAATTTTGTTTCAGGTATTGAGGAAGCGGTTCCTGCATTGAAAAAAATCACATTTTGCGGTTTTCTGCTGATGACGGTACTGCTGATCGGAAGGCTGTTTCGAAAATTTATCATTTCACAGATACATTCTGAAGGCGACAAATACAATCTGTTGAGGGTAAACCGGCTGATGACAGGCATTTTCCTCGCTTTTGTCACCGCCTCGTTTATGTTTGACAATCTGTACACTACGGTTGTCAGTCTCGGTCTGATCTCACTGATTCTCGGTTTTGCGCTTCAGGCGCCGATCACTTCTTTTATCGCATGGCTCTATATCGTTTTCAGACGGCCTTACAAAGTCGGTCACAGAATCCAGATCAACGGGATGCGCGGCGATGTGATCGAAATCGGCTATCTCGATACAAAAATGCTTGAAGTCAGCGGCGATTATGTTCAGAATGACAGAAAGACCGGCAGAGTCGTATATTTTCCGAACAGTCTGATTCTGAAAGATCAGGTGATTAATTATTCGGGACCTCAAATTCCGTTTATTTGGAATGAGACCGCCATTCAGATCGCCTATACCAGCGACTTGAAATTTGTCGAAAAATGTCTGTTGGATGCCTGTGTGAATGATTTCGAAAAGAGATATCCGAAAAGAGATGTAAAAACCCGCAAGAGATGGTATCCCGAGGTTTATTTCAGGGTCAATACTTTTGCATGGCTCGAAGCTGTAATTTCCTATCCGGTTGAGCCCAACGACACCACCGGAAGAAGAACCAGAATACTCACCGGCGCACTTCCGCTGCTGAATGCAGAGCCCGACAAAGTACAATTCCCTGAAGGAAGTATGAGATAATTTTCAGTTAGAGCATCAGTCTTCATCCGATTTGTGATCGTATTGGTTTTTGTATTCCCATTTGATCTTGTCAATTTTTTCAACCACCGATTTTTTCAAACCTTCACGATAATATTCCAATCGTCCGGTTACGCCTGCATTTGAAGTACCGATGATTCTTGCAGCCAAAATCCCCGCATTTTTTGCAGCATTCAGAGCCACCGTTGCAACAGGAATTCCGTTTGGCATCTGAAGGATCGAAAGGATCGAATCCCAGCCGTCGATTGAATTTGAAGATTTGATCGGCACCCCGATGACCGGAAGCGGCGTCAGTGAAGCCACCATACCCGGAAGATGTGCAGCGCCGCCCGCACCGGCAATGATTACCTTCACGCCTCTTTCTCTGGCAGTTTTTGCATAATCAAACATACGCTCGGGCGTCCTGTGTGCAGAAACGATCGTCAGCTCGTATTCGACTCCCAATTCTTCGAGCACTGTCGCAGCTTCTTTCATGATTTCAAGATCGCTGTCGCTGCCCATAATGATTCCTACCATAATATTATTTTTTTGAAATAATTCTTACTGTTTTATTCACTTTGTCAATGTCTTTCTTTAATTTTTCAAGATTTGAATTCAAAAAAGTTACATGTCCCATCTTTCTTCCCGGACGGGTAAATTCCTTTGCATACCAATGGATGTATGCAGCCGGAATATTCAATATTTCTTCAACGTTTTCAATCACTGCAATTCCATCTTCACCTTCAGCACCGACCAGATTGACCATAGCCGAAGTCGAATATAATTTTGTACTGCCCAGCGGCAATCCCGTCAGCACCCTGAGCATCTGATCAAACTGAGAACTGTGCGCTGCTTCTATGGTCGAATGACCGCTGTTGTGAACGCGGCATGCAGTTTCATTTACCCAGATCGATCCGTCTTTGTTGTAAAACATTTCAACCGCAAACACTCCCGGCGAATTTAATTTTTCAACCGTCAGTCTTGCAATTTTTTCAGCTTCTTCTGCTGCTTTTTCGGTCAATGAAGAAGGCATCAGCAGATAATCGAGCAGATTGTATTCCATATTGAAAACCAGCTCAACCACCGGATAATTTACAATATTTCCTTTTCCGTCAGCTACTGCAACCACCGAAATTTCTTTTTCAAGATCGGCGGGTGTTTCATAAATCGAAGGCACTTTCAACTGTTTATCCAAATCTTTTTCAGCCCCGAGAAACTGAACACCTCTTCCGTCATAACCGCCTTTGTCTGCTTTTTGAAACAGCGGATAATTCTGATTTCTTTTTGTTAAATCTTCCCAATTGTCAAGTTTGAAATACGGCGCAGTCGGAATACCGTTGTCGGTATAAAACTTTTTTTGAATCGATTTGTCCTGAATGATTGACAAAGTATCCGGATCGGGAACCACTATTTTTCCGATCGATTTCAAATAACGAAGCGCATCCGCATTGACATGTTCGATCTCAATCCCGATCGCATCCAGATCTTTTCCAAAGTCAACCACAGTCTGATAATCTGCAAAATCACCTTTTACAAATCTGTGCGCATGTTTTGCACAGGGCGCATTGGCTGAAGGATCCAGAATGTGGATTTCAACCGGATACTGAAGCGCATTCTGAAGAAACATATATCCCAATTGGCCGCCGCCTAAAATTCCTATTTTCATACACTGCGAAGTTAATGAATTCGACGGTTTCAATATTAAGCACGATCGATTTAAAATCTAATTTCTCACTTCTGAATCGGATTTGTACCTTTGCTGAAATTAATTTGATTCATGAATCTGCTGAAAAGAGCGCTTTTGTATGTAAAGCCGTACCGTTCATCTTTTTCGGTCGCTATATTTTTCAACTTTTTCTATGCAATATTCAATGTGCTTGCGCTTGCATTCATGATGCCGATTCTTTCGATACTGTTTGATGAAAAAAGAGTTGCAATCACCGAAAAACCGATTTTTTCGGGAAATCTGCTTAACTTAAAGGATTATCTGAGTAATTTTTTTGGTTATCAGATGAACCAGATCAGCGCTGAAAGCGGTCCGGTGCGCGTACTGCTGATTTCATGTCTGCTGTTTATTTTTCTGTTTCTTTTGAGAAATATATGCAGTTATTTTTCGGAATATTTTCTGATCGACCTCAGATCGGGTGTTTCAAGAGATTTTAGAGTTGATATCCATGACAAGATTTTGGATCTGCCGGTTGCCTATTTTACTGAAAAGAAAAAAGGCGATATGCTGGTCAGGATCTCAAATGATGTGGCAGAAGTCGAATCAAATATACTGAACGGACTGGTCGAAACTTTAAGAAGCCCAATTCAGATCATCGTTTTTGTGACCGTCCTTTTTATTACAAATTATCAGCTGACTCTTTTTTCAATCATTGTTTTTCCTATTATGGGAAGTCTGATTTCATGGATCGGAAAAAGTCTGAAAAGAGATGCTGACAAGGCACAGAACGAATTGGGAAATATCTTGTCGTATGTGGATGAAAGTCTGAATGCGATCAAAGTGATTAAAATATTTAATGCGGATTTTCAAATTCAAAAACGATTCAACCGATCGATCAACAAATACAGAAGGCTGCTTCAGCAGGTGATGAAAAAGAAAGCTTTGGCATCACCGACCAGCGAATTTCTGGGCGCGATCACCATCGGTATGATCGTCTTTTTTGGCGGAAAACTCAGTCTGGAAGGAAAAGGACTGAGCGGTTCCGAATTTATTTTTTATATCGCAACTTTCTATACGCTGCTTGACCCGATCAAAAAATTCTCAAGAGCGCTATCTGATATACAGAAAGGTCAGGTTTCGGCACAGCGGATTTTTGAAGTGCTGGATACCGAAGTTTTGATTGAAGACAAAAAAGATGCAGTTGATTTTGATGAATTCAAAGATCAGATCGAATTCAAAGATGTTTCTTTTGGTTATTCTGACAAAGAGGTGATTCAGAATTTCAATCTTAGGATTAAAAAAGGTGAAACCGTTGCGCTGGTCGGTGCTTCGGGAAGCGGAAAATCAACTTTGGCAAATCTGGTCACACGGTTTTATGATGTTGAAAGAGGTCAGATACTGATTGACGGAATCGACATCAGAGACATCAAATTAAAAGAATACAGAAAACTTTTCGGTCTGGTTACCCAGGACAGTATACTGTTCAATGATTCGGTATTCAACAATATTTCGCTCGGTGATGAAAATCCGACTTTGGAAAAGGTCAGCGAAGCTGCAAAAATTGCAAATGCAGAAGAATTCATCGTAAAACTCGAAAACAAATATGATGAATCGATCGGTGAAGGCGGCGGAAAACTCAGCGGCGGTCAGAAACAAAGACTGAGCATCGCAAGAGCGGTTTATAAAAATCCGCCGATCATGGTTTTGGACGAAGCAACTTCTGCTTTGGATTCACAATCCGAAAAACTGGTTCAGCAGGCATTGGATAAAATGATGGCAAACCGAACTTCGATCATCATCGCACACCGATTGTCAACCATTGCAAATGCAGACAAAATCCTGGTGATGGAAGACGGTCTGATCAAAGAATCGGGTACCCATTCGGAACTAATCGAAAAAGGCGGAATTTACAGCCGTCTGATACAGCTTCAAAAACTGAGCTGATTACTGTCTGGTCAGTTTGACCTTTGCAGATTCACCTTCAAATTCAACAATTAAAGTAAAATTATTGTTGTCCAAAAATTCAACTTCGGATTGGGCGGTCTGACCTTCTGAACTGACATAATAAGTCGATCCTTCTTTTGACCAGTTTCCGTTCTGAACTTCATCCGCAACGCAACCGCCGCCGCTGTCAGCCGCTACAAAGGTTTCCACTCTGACAGAAAAATTATTTTCAAAAATAAATTTATTCTGGAGCGGACAGGGATTTGTCAACTGAAGGAGCGTATAAACACTCTGGTCTCCCATCCAAATATCAGTAATCTTCCAGGTTCCGACAATCAAATCCACATCATCTCCCTGACCTGAATCGTCATCACTGCTGCATGAAACCCCAAACATACCGATCAGGATCAGCGGCAGAATTAAAATTTTTAACCTCTTCATAAAATCAACTTTTATTAAACTAACGCAGATTTCTGAATTATATTTTTTCGAGCCTGTTACCAATCCAACCAATTGTCAAATGATTAATAAATTGAAAATAGAATAATTCTTAATTGTGCGGGTTTTGGAGCTCAGTCTCTTATTATTCCTAATTTTGTCGGCGGAATCAAATCAAAATGGAAATCTTCAGCAGACCCGGAAAATCAAAATCGCTTTCGGCCCAAATCAAACAGCGGGCAAAGGAAATGGGATTTATGGGCTGCGGAATTTCAAAAGCGGAATTTTTGGAAGAAGAAGCGCCTCGGCTTGAGGAATATCTCAGACAGGGACGGCACGGAAAGCTGAATTATATGGAAAATCATTTTGATATGCGGCTCGACCCGAGACTTCTGGTCGATGGTGCAAAATCTGTGATTTCTCTTTCTTACAATTATTTTCCCGAGATCAAACAGCGCGAGGACAGCTATCATATTGCAAAATTTGCTTACGGAACCGATTATCATTTTGTGATCCGCGACAAGCTGAGAGAGCTTTTTGAATTTATAATCGAGGAATCCGGAACCGAAGTCAACGGTCGGGTTTTTACAGATTCTGCACCCATACTTGAAGATGCATGGGCAATGAAATCGGGTTTGGGGTGGGTCGGAAAACACACACTGCTGCTCAGCAAACCCAAAGGTTCTTTCTTTCTTTTGGCTGAAATTATTTTGGATCTTGAACTGGATTATGATGAAGCTTTCAGAACCGATCACTGCGGCACCTGTACGCGCTGTATCGATGCCTGTCCGACCGAGGCGATTTTGCCCGATCGGAAATTGGATGCGAGCAAATGCATTTCTTATTTCACCATCGAACTGAAAGATGAAATGATTCCGTCTGAGATGAACGGAAAGTTTGAAGACTGGATTTTTGGCTGCGACATCTGCCAGGATGTCTGTCCGTGGAATCGGTTTTCGCTGCCTCATCACGAAGAAAGATTTATGCCCAAACAGGAACTGCTCAATTATTCAAAATCGGATTGGGAAGAAATTACCGAAGAAATCTATCGTGAAATCTTCAGAAAATCATCGGTGAAAAGAGCAAAATTCCAGGGATTCAAAAGAAATATCAATTTCATTTCCGGAAAATAATTTTCAGCTAAATTCAGATTATTTTTTTTGATTAAATTTACTGAAACTAAAACGCTATTGCTATGGAAAAAATATTTTCACTCCTTTTCGGGCTGCTGCTTCTTTCTGCACAGGCCCAAATTACAACCGGCAGAATAAATGATGTCAGACTCAACAAAACTTTGGATGAAATTGAGAAAACGCTTGATCAGAAACTCAAACTGAAATCGGATGAATACGACTGGATGAGTTATGCCGAGATCAATCACAAAGGAATTCAAATGAAACTAGGTTTTGTAAAACAGACCAACGAAGAGGGAACGTCAGAAAATTATATACTTTATGAAATCAGGACTTCTTCTCCCAATATAAAAACGCTGTCCGGAATCGGTGTCGGCAGCAGTCTTGACGATTTGTGGAATACTTACAAAAAGGATTTTAATCTGTCGGTCTGGTTTCTTTATGATGATGATATTCAGGATATTTCAAAGAAAAAGAGAATGTTTGAATTGACAGGCATGGAAGAATATACGGTCATCCGGTTTTATCTGGACAATGACAAAATTACAGAAATAGTCGTTGCTGCTTCTGAAGAGGGCTGTTAAAAAGATTGATTAAAAAATTACTGTTTGATCAGTGTTACCACTTCATAAGAGTTGTCGCTGAACATCACTCTTACCAGGTATTTTCCTTTTTTCAGATTGCGCACATCCAATTCAACGGTATCAGAAGCAGTGTTGTACTGTTTGCTGAACACTTCGTTGCCGATGATGCTGTAGATTGAAATTGAATTCAGATTTGACTGTTTTCCTTCAATGCTGACTTTGACAATGGTTGTGGCGGGGTTTGGTGATATGCTGACTTTTTTGATGCTGACATTGCTTACAGCAGAAACGCTTTCACCGGATTGCTGTGCATAGACAGCCGAAAGTGAAAACCCCATAAACACCAAAGCAAGTATAAATTTTTTCATATCTGTAACTGCAAATTTATTACATATTTTTATATCTCCAACACTTATGCCAAATTTTTTAAAATAAACAAAAAAATGCAGTCATTTTCAGACTGCATTATCTACATTATCTATGATTAAAAAAATCTTTTATTTGATGATTACAGGCTGTATCGGATAAAGCCGACAACTTCCAGGTCAGGATTTACAGATTTCACATAATCAGAAACCGAAGTTTTTCCGTCTTTGATAAATGCCTGATGAACCAGAGTGTTTTCCTTGAAGAACTTGTTCAGTTTGCCTTTTGCAATATTTTCAACCATATTTTCAGGTTTTCCTTCCTGACGAAGCTGATCTTTTGCAATTTCAAGTTCTTTCTCGATCACCGCAGAATCGACCTGATCTTCATTCAATGCGATCGGGTTCATCGCAGCCACCTGCATAGCGACTTCTTTTGCAACTTCTTCTGCTCCGCTTACATTTGAAGAAAGAGCTGCAACCGCACCGATTTTATTTCCGGCGTGGATGTATGCGTTTACAAAAGGTGCTTCAATTTTCTGAAAATTACCGATTTCAATTTTTTCACCGATCACACCGGTTTGTTCAGAAAGTTTTTCACCAACGGTAATCCCGTCAATCTGAGCATTTAAAAGTGCATCTTTGTCAGCGCTTTCCAATCCCATTTCAGCCAGTCTTTTTGCCAGTGCAACAAAGTCGTTGTTTTTTGCAACAAAATCGGTTTCGCAGTTCAGTGAAACGATTACACCTTTTGTATGGTCAGCGTTTACCATCGCGATAACTGCACCTTCAACACTGTCTCTGTCTGCTCTTTTCGCGGCTACCTTTTGTCCTTTTTTACGAAGGATTTCGATTGCTTTTTCAAAATCGCCTTCTGCTTCTTCCAAAGCTTTTTTGGAGTCCATCATTCCGGCTCCTGTCGTATTTCTGAGTTTGCTTACTTCTGCAGCAGTTGCTTTATACATCGTTTTTAATTTTATAAGTTACTGAATTGATATTTTTTAAACAAAAGTAGTTCTTCCCTTTGCGAAAGAACTACCCTGATTGATTTCGATTTTAAAGATTCGATTTGATTAATCCTGATCTTCTTTCGCTCCTTCTGCCGAAACAGCATGATCTGATTCTTCAGCTTCTGAGTTACCTTCTTTCTGTTTTTCTTTTTCAGCTTTTCTTGCCGAAAGACCTTCTTTGATTCTGTCGGTGATATGGGTCAGAATGATGTCGATTGATTTTGAAACGTCGTCATTTGACGGGATCGGATAATCAACCTCACGCGGATCGGCATTGGTATCGACCATTGCAAAGATCGGAATACCGAGTTTTTTTGCTTCTGCCACTGCGATATGTTCTCTGACAGTGTCAACGATAAAAATCGCGGACGGGATACGTGTCATTTCTGCAATCGAACCCAGGTCTCTTTCCAGTTTTGCACGCTGACGATCCACCTGAAGTCTTTCTTTTTTGGAAAGGGTTTCAAATGTCCCGTCTTTCTTCATTCTGTCGATTGAGTTCATTTTTTTCACCGCCTTACGGATGGTTACAAAGTTAGTCAGCATACCGCCCATCCATCTTTCGGTGATATAGGGCATGTTCACCAATTCAGCATGTTTTGCCACCACTTCTTTTGCCTGTTTTTTGGTTGCAACAAAAAGGATCTTTCTTCCTGATGATGCGATTTTGCCCAAAGAATCGGAAGCTTCTTCCAACTTCACGGCAGTTTTGTGAAGGTCGATGATGTGGATACCGCTTTTCTCCATGAAGATGTACGGAGCCATGTTCGGATTCCACTTTCTGGTCAGGTGTCCGAAGTGAACGCCTGCGTTCAACAAATCTTTTACGTTTGCTTTTGCCATTTTCTTTCTTTTTTAGTTTACGTTCCGCCTAATCAGCAATCAATGTTGAGGTGGTTGAAATGATCTCGCCCTGAACATTTGGATGCTAAACCAACCGGAAAATGGTTAATGAATAATAATTGTGTTTTAAAAAATTTCCGGCTCCAAGAATTAACGCTTAGAGAACTGGAATTTCTTTCTCGCTTTTTTCTGTCCGAATTTCTTTCTTTCGACCATTCTTGAATCACGGGTCAAAAGTCCTTCGGGTTTCAGCTGTGCTCTGAATTCATTGTCGATTTCGCACAATGCTCTTGAGATCGCAAGTCTGATCGCTTCTGCCTGACCGGTGGTTCCGCCGCCAAATACTTTGATGTCCACATTGTATTTTCCGGTGTTGCCTGTCAGTGCAAAAGGCTGTTCCACCTTATACTGAAGCACTCCGGTGGTAAAATAATCTTTCAGTTCGCGACCGTTGATATAGATTTCGCCTTTTCCTTCCTGAAGATATACTCTTGCTACAGAAGTTTTTCTACGGCCTATTTTATGAATTATTGCCATAATTAAATATATGCTTTAATGTCTGTTGTTTTTGGTTTTTGTCCGACATGCGGATGTTCTTCGCCCGAATAAACATATACGTTTGAAAGAATCTGTGCGCCAAGTCTGTTTTTGGGCAGCATTCCTTTCACCGCTTTTTCAATCAGTCTGATCGGATCTTTGTCAAACAGCTGCTGAGCAGTCAGACTTCTCTGTCCGCCCGGATAGCCGGTGTGACGCAGATAAATTTTGTCATTCCACTTATTGCCTGTCAATTCGATTTTATCAGCATTGACAACTATTATATAATCTCCACAGTCTGCATGAGGAGTAAAACTTGTTTTGTGTTTTCCTCTTGCCAGTTTGGCCACTCCGGATGCCAGTCTTCCAAGACTCAATCCGCTTGCATCTACCTGAAGCCACTCTTTCTGAGCAGATTCCTTGTTTGCTGATAAGGTTTTATAACTTAAAGTATCCACTTTTGTAATTTTAATTTCTTTTGGTGAATCAAATTTCGGGTTGCAAATGTAAGCATTCATTTCGGTTTTTCCAAAATGCTTTGGAATAATTTATCATACCCGTCCGAAAGTTTTTCAAAAACAGGATAAACACCTTTAAAACCCACTGTTTATAGGGCTAGATTCACCTGATGGTCGGAATTATCTAAGTCAAAAAGCGTCTTTTGTGGTGGTTTCTTTGCTCTCCTTTAGTTTGCAAAGTGGTTTGATTGGGAGCTTATCCGGATTAAACTTGTCTCCTTAATCATTTCACAAGAAAACAGGGTGAATCAGTTTGCGTCCAAGGTTTTTAGAGCTATGTAGAGATTATGAACCCTGTTTCTTTAAGAGTCGGATCCAAATAGAAATTTAAGTTTTTAGACCTAATTTATTTAAGGAATTAGATACAACTCTTTCTGTGAACCTTGACTTCGCTGATGCTGACCATATCGGGAGGCCCCAATTTGGTCATCCCAAACAGTTTGGATTTTCAGACCGTCTTTAGCTGTTCGGAACTTTGCCCAGTCAAAAAGATTCAGACACAGACTCACCGTGCTGCCGTCAATCAATTTGATGTTGTGGTTTTTGATTTCTTCGATAATATGACTTTGATGCTTGGATTTTAAAGTGTGTTTGTAATAGCTCAACAGCCTGTAATAAAGACTTTCGAACATCCGATAATCCCTATTTTGTTACCGTCGCTCATTGTAGATTTGGCAGGACTCTGCTTTAGCCCTATGCCCAACAAAAAGGTGTTGATTATTGATAATCAGGAGCTTACATCGGAAAATATATAACATTTGTTCAACTGTTCAAAGTTAAAGCGACCAATTGGTCGTAAGTCTTGTATTTATGACAACCCTTGCCTGATCAGTACCTGTGGATTTCGGAATGGAGTAAATGTGTCGGTATCAGATTTAAGATTTGACCAATCACCGGTTTATTTGTATTTTTGAAACGCATTGAACAATGCCATATTTGAAAAAAGTTGAGATGTTTTTCAAAATAAAGCATTCTCAGGCAATTTCTTTTTTTTAAAGTTTCGGATTGTTGTGATAACCGGTTTTTCAAAATGATTGTTTAAACTGCAATTCAATCTAAATTTTTTAACTTTGCTGAATAGTCAAATGTTATGCAGACAGAAACAGAAAACAAATTATCGTTCGAGCAGTTCAAACAAAGGATACTCAATGATTTCAGAACAGCAGTCATTTCCAGAGAAGCAAGTCTGACCGGAAGAAAAGAAGTGCTGACCGGAAAGGCGAAATTCGGAATTTTTGGAGACGGGAAAGAAATTCCGCAGCTCGCAATGGCAAGAGTTTTCAAAAACGGAGATTTCAGATCGGGTTATTACCGCGATCAGACCTTTATGCTGGCAATCGGTCAGTTGAATGTCAAACAGTTTTTTGCACAGCTTTATGCAAACACCGACCCGGGAAAGGATCCCGCATCCGGCGGAAGACAAATGAATTCGCACTTTGCCACCCGTTCACTCAATGAAGACGGCTCCTGGAAGAAACTGACCGAAATGAAAAATTCAAGCTCTGACATCTCTCCCACATCAGGTCAGATGCAGCGTCTGCTCGGACTGGCACAGGCTTCCAAATTTTATAGAGAGAATCCCAATGCGGATGCAGATCAAAATTTTTCGATAAACGGAAACGAAGTTGCATTTGGAACCATCGGCGATTCGAGTACCTCGGAAGGTCCGTTTTGGGAAACGGTCAATGCAGCCGGCGTGCTTCAGGTACCGATGATTATTTCTATCTGGGACGACGGTTACGGAATTTCGGTTCCCAACAAATACCAAAGCACAAAATCAAGTCTGAGCGAAATGCTTTCGGGTTTCCAAAGATCGGAAACAGAACGCGGTTTTGAGATTTTCACGGTCAAAGCCTGGGATTATCCGACTTTGATTTCGACTTATGAGAAAGCAGAAAAGATCGCACGCGAAGAACATATACCCTGTATTGTGCACGTACAGGAATGTACGCAGCCGCAGGGACACTCGACTTCGGGTTCGCACGAAAGATACAAATCTGAAGAAAGACTCCAGTGGGAAAAAGATTTTGACGGAATTTCAAAATTTAAGGAATGGATACTGAATTTCGATACCGGTGAGCAGATTCTGGCAACCGAAGAGGAAATCAGCAACATAGAAGCAGAAGTAAAAAAAGAAGTCAAAACACTTCAAAAAGAAGCCTGGGCAGATTATACAAATCCGCTGATTGAAATCAGAAACAAAGCAGTCGGACTGCTTGAGAACGTTGCCGCGCAAAGTCAGAACAAAGCTTTCTTTGAAAATGACATCAAGGCATTGAAAGCAAAAGAAATTCCATTTAAAAAAGATACCTATTCAACCGTCAGAAAAGTTTTCAGAATCACAAGAGGCGAAGATTCTGCCGCACTGACCGAACTGAAGAATTGGTGGCAGTCTCAATTGAAAAAAGAGGAGGATGCCTATTCATCTCATTTGTACAGTCAGTCAAAATGGAGCGCACTGAATGTTGAAAAGATCGATCCCGCTTATGCCGAGAATCCTGAAATGGTGGACGGAAGAGTGGTGGTTCGTGATAATTTTGACAAGATTTTTGAAAAATACAGCAATGTCCTCGTCTTTGGCGAAGACTCCGGAAATATCGGCGATGTGAACCAGGGACTGGAAGGACTTCAGCAGAAATACGGAATCTCGAGAGTTTCTGATACCGGCATTCGCGAAACGACCATCGCAGGTCAGGGAATCGGAATGGCAATGCGCGGTTTGAGACCGATTGCAGAAATCCAGTACCTTGATTATATATTGTATTGTCTGCAAATCCTGTCTGATGATGCAGCAACCGTTCATTACCGTTCAAAAGGCGGTCAGAAGGCACCGCTGATTATCAGAACACGCGGTCACAGACTGGAAGGAATCTGGCATTCAGGCTCACCGATGGGCGGCATCCTCAATCTGGTGCGCGGTATGTGTGTTTTGGTTCCGAGAGATCTGACCAAAGCAGCCGGATTTTACAATACCATGCTGAAAAGCGACGATTCAGCCATCATCATCGAAAGTCTGAACGGTTACAGACTGAAAGAAAAAGAACCTTCAAATCCGGGTGAGTTTACAGTTCCGGTCGGCGAAATCGAAGTAACAAAACAGGGAAGCGATGTAACGCTGGTTACTTACGGTTCCACCTGGCGAATCGTTACCGAAGCTGCAAACGAACTTGAAAAACTCGGCATCAATGCAGAAGTGATCGATATACAGTCGCTGCTGCCTTTTGATGTGAAACACAATATTGTAAAAAGTATTGAAAAGACAAATCGTCTGGTAGTGATCGACGAAGATGTTCCGGGCGGTGCATCTGCCTATATCCTTCAGCAGATCCTTGAAGAACAGAACGGATATTTTCATCTCGACAGTCAGCCGCTGACCATTACGGCAAAAGCTCACCGACCGGCTTATGCAAGCGATGGTGATTATTTTTCAAAACCGTCTGAAGATGATATCATTGAAAAAGTGTATGAACTGATGAGAGAAGCAAAACCGGATGTTTATCCGAAGATGTTTTAAAGAAATTTAAATAAGTAAACGACAAAAATTTCAAATTATAAATTTTCTTCAATTTTTCACCTCAATCCTGAAGGAAGAAATTGAGGAAAATTGATTTATCAAAGAAAATAAAGATTAAAATTTAAAAAGCTTTTCCAAAGTTTCGAACTTTGGAAAAGTTTTTTTTTAATAATTTCTTCCAAAAATTTCTTGTGTTAATTTATTCAAATTACATCTAACTTGGAGTTGTTTGCAGAATTGAGATTCAATCAATTAGCCAATTTACATTATACAATATACATTATACAATTATACAACTAATAAGTCTCCAGCCGATCCGGCTCGGTATGAACCAGTACATCTGCAACTTCAGGCAGCTGTCGCTGGATTTCATCTTTGAGTTCGTGTGCAATCCGGTGGCCTTCGATGACCGTGATATCTCCCCTGACGATCATGTGCAGATCCACATAAAAGACCATCCCCATTTTTCTGACATGACATTTTTCGGTGGCAATAACACCCGGAACTTTTACTGCAATTTCTCTGATTTTTTCAATCAGATCATCATAAAGCTGTTCATCCGAAATTTCACCCCAGACCGGTCTGAAAATCTTGTAGGCATTGAATACTATAAATCCTGAAGCGATCAGTGCTGCCCAATCATCGGCAGCTTCATAGCCTTCGCCCAAAATCAGCGCAGCCGAAATACCGATAAATGCAAGCACCGAAGTAATCGCATCGCTGCGGTGGTGCCAGGCATCCGCCAGCAGCGACTGACTGTTGGTTTCCCTGCTTTTTCTCCTGACATACTGAAAGGACAATTCTTTGAAAATAATGATTCCCGCCAGCACAATCAGCGTAAATCCTTTGGGGGTTTCATGCGGCGTTTGAATGTTTTGAATGCTTTCGTAGGCGATGACCGTGGCCGAAACCAACAGAAATCCCACAACCGAAAAAGTAGAAAGCACTTCCACCCTGCCGTGACCGTATGGATGATTGTCGTCCGGCGGTTTGGTTGAAGCCTTCAATCCAATCAAGACCAAAAGCGATGAAAAAACATCGGCGGTGGATTCAATCGCATCGGCAATCAGTGCATAAGAATTCCCGAAAATGCCTGCAATCCATTTGATCAATGCCATCAAAAGATTGAGCAGTATGCTGTAAACTGAGGTTCGTATTGCTTTACGGGAATCCATTGATTTTTAAAAAAATCCTGTCAGGTTCGGATGACCTGACAGGAAGTATTGAATTTAAATTTTGTAATTTAATCTTCGCTCATGAAAGGATATTTGTAATCCTTTGGCGGAACGAAGTTTTCTTTGATGGTCCGCACAGAAACCCAACGCATCAGGTTCATCATAGAACCCGCTTTGTCATTGGTTCCGGAAGCTCTTGCACCGCCAAAAGGCTGCTGTCCGACAACCGCACCGGTCGGTTTGTCGTTGATGTAGAAGTTACCGGCTGCATTTTCAAGCACCCGGGTTGCTTTGGTTACTTCATAACGGTCTTTGCCGAATACGGCACCGGTCAAAGCATATTCTGAAGTCTGGTCAACTAACTCTAATGTTTTTTCCCAGTCTTTGTCATCATAAACATAAAGCGTCAGTATCGGCCCGAAGATTTCTTCCACCATGCTTTCGTATTTCGGATTGGTGGTTTTGATAACGGTCGGCTGTACAAAATATCCTGTTTTATTATCGCATTTTCCACCAAAGACAACTTCTGCTTCTTTTGATTTATTGGCTCTGTCGATGTATCCTTTGCATTTTTTAAATGAAGCTTCATCGATTACCGCATTGACAAAATTGGTGAAATCATCGGGCGCACCCATTTTGATTTCGCCTAACATTCTGCCCATTTCTTTCTCTACTTTTGGCCAAAGGCTTTTTGGAATATAAGCTCTGGAAGCCGCCGAACATTTCTGTCCCTGGAATTCAAAAGCACCGCGAACCAAAGCAACAGCAACTTCTTTCGGATCAGAAGATTTATGTGCAATCACAAAATCCTTTCCGCCGGTTTCGCCAACGATTCTCGGATAAGTTTTATGAGTCGTGATATTGTCACCGATCTGTTTCCAGATCGATTTGAACACCGCAGTCGAACCTGTAAAGTGAACCCCTGCAAAATCAGGATGTTCTATACATATTTTTGCGGTTTCTGCTCCGCCGGTCAGCACCATATTGATGACACCGTCAGGAAGACCTGCCTCTTTGAAGATTTCCATCAGTACTTCAGCAGAATAAATCTGTGTGGTTGAAGGTTTCCAAACCACCACATTACCCATCAATGCCATTGATGACGGAAGATTTCCGGCAATCGAAGTAAAGTTAAACGGTGTGATTGCAAAAGTAAATCCTTCCAATGGTCTGTATTCAACACGATTCCAAACGCCTTCAGAAGAGCCCGGCTGATCTGCATAGATCTGGGTCATATATTCCACATTGAATCTGAAAAAGTCAATCAGTTCACAGGCAGAATCAATTTCTGCCTGAAAAGCATTTTTTGACTGACCGATCATGGTAGCCGCATTCAGCTTTGCTCTGTAAGGCCCTGCCAGCAGGTCTGCAGCTTTCAAAAAGATGGAAGCTCTCTGTTCCCACGGCATTGCCGCCCAGTCTTTTCTTGCTTTGAGCGCCGCATTGATGGCTGCTTTCACATCATCGCCGGTTCCTTTGTGGTAATAGGCGATCACATGCTGGTGATCGTGTGGTGGATGGATGGCAACTTTGTTACCGCTTTTCACAGCTTTGCTTCCGATATATTGCGGGATTTCAATCACCTGACTGTTCATCTTTTTATAAGTGGCGATCAGTTCCTCGCGTTCAGGCGAACCCGGTTCGTACGACAGCACCGGTTCATTCATTGCAAATGGTATCTGATAAATTCCTTTTGGCATGATTATAAATTTTTTATTGTTTCTGTTTTAAGGCTGCAAAGATACGAATTTCAGACTGTTTTTCTAAGAACAATTGTCATAATAATCGGGTACAAATTACTTGAAATCAGGAAATTCATTTTACCAAAAATTCACCCAACATGTACAACGGCACATTGGTCATCCAAATTTCTTCTTTGTATTCGGAAAGCGAAGTGCGTACAGCGGTTTGTGGCTGATTTAATAAGGAGTGCTACACTTTTCTCCAAACATTTGACTCTAAAAACACACTTTTCTCCAGAAATTTCATTCAAAAAATACATTTTTCTCCATATTAAAAACTGTTAGAAACAAAAACTCTTTTGACTCTGTAAATTGGTATGGCATTATCAATAAAAAGCTGAAAAATATAAATTTGAAAGAATGTGATTAATTATATTTCACTTCCATCCTACTCAATAATGAGTCGAATAATAATCAAAATATCTGCAGTTTGATTTGACCTCTTTGTAAAAATCGGTGGATGAATATTTTTTCAGCTCTTTGAAATAACTTCTGTATTTTCGGGTTTTCACCGCCATCATTTTGTTCTCATAAGCATTGTAATCATTCCAGTCAAATTCAATGCTTTTTAATTCGGGATCGGTTTCCATCGAATCAAAATAAACCGACTGTTCGCATTTTGAAAGCGCAAACAGTATCCTTGCCTTGAGTTCATCTGAATTTGCAAGATTCAAAGCGGTTTCCAAAATCGACATCGGCCGTTTGTAATCATCCGGATAATTGTAATTCCAACCATAATCTTTGAGATAAAACACATTCAATTCCGAATTGTCGTTATCTCCGCTGTGATATTTCGGACCGTTGCTGTTGTTGACATCAAAATTGAGCAGCTCTCTGAAATAGCCCATCGAAGTGGTATTGTAAAAGAAATTTCCCAAAAGATAATTTGCCTTTGCTGCTTTTTCACCTTTTTTCTTTGATTCTTCTTCCAACCGGATCAAAGCTTCAGAGAGTTCTTTTTTATTCATATTCTTTTTGATAAAATTGAACTCATCCAGAAAATCTGTATGCATCACCAGGCTCTCCGGACATTCAAAACATTCGATACGGTTGTATCCGAAAACTGCAGAGGAAACATTTGAAAATCCGTTGTAAATTCCTTTTTTGTATCCGACATTCCAATCGTCATCCCTATAAATCTGACCGGCACGAAGCGAGAATTTCGGATCCACCTGTTTGAAAAATTCAAATGCAGTTTTAAAATCAGCTTTTGAAAGCGCAATGGTTCCTTCAAAATTTGCAACATAAGATTTGAAATCAAATACAATCTCATTTTTAAGTTGAGCCGGAACTGAAAAAGTATTGTCAATCGTCGATTTGATGTATTTTTCAAATTCGTTTTTGTCTTTTTTGTCATATAATTTTTTGATGTCATTCAGCAGTGTCAAATCAGGATTTGATTCCAATGCAGTCACTTTGTTCAGCAGAAGAAAAGATTTCGCATATTCCTTTTGAAGAAAATAACGGTTGGCTAAAATATCCATTACAAAATCTTTGGTCGAATTTCCGGTCTGGTAATAATAACCGTCTTCTTCAGTCGAATTATTGGTTTCGGATTCAAAGAAATATTTGTAACGGCTCATCAGCTTTTTCTCAAAATCAGAATCGATAATCGGCTGAGAAGCAATATCGATCAGCATTTCAAACTGCTTTTTTTCATCTTTGTACAATTGATCGGTCGAATTGACTTTGGCGAGATATTCTGATGACTTCAGATAATCCTTTTTCAGAAAATAGAGATAGGCAGTTGTCAGATTCCAGAAATCTTTTTCTTTTGCATTTTTAGACTGCTGAACCGCAATTTCAATCGATGAATTCAAACGGATATTGAGTTTCGGATTCAAAGCCACCGGCAGTTTTTTGTCTTTCAAACCGTTCAGACAATCATCGTATGAAGAAGATTCAGAATTATAATCACAATAATAATTGATCGGCAGATATTCTCTTTCCAGACTGTTGACTTCCCTCGCCATCAGTACTTTTGCCTGAACCGCATCGACTGAAATGGCAATGATTTTTTTCAACTCATTCATCGGATCGTTAAAACTTCGATACCCCAAAAGCATATACAGATCAAAACGTTCATTGTCGGTTTTGACTGATTTGAACATATTTTCAAAATCCAAGTCCTGAGTGATTTTCATCGAAGTATAAGCATCGGTTTTTCGGTTTTTGGTATGGGTGAAGAATTGAAAGAAATCATAATTCGCCTGCAGATAATTGCCCAAAGCCCGCTCCGCACCGCCTTTCTGATCGAGTGCGTAATAATACATGACGGCTTTGTAATTCAGACTTTCAACATACTGATTGAACCAGCTGATCGCCTGATCATATTTCTGATAATAATGTGCAAATCTCACCAGCTGATAACCGTATCTCAATTTCAAATCTTTGTCGGTTTCTGCATCCCAGCTTTTAATCAGCACATTGGTCACTTTTGAATAATCGAGATCGGCAACCGTCTTTTCGGGCAGATCGGTCCAATAATAATTAAAATCGTTTTGTCCGCTTCTTTTGAACGCCATATAGGGTTCGAGATATTTTGCATAAGCCAGATAGAGCAGCGCCTGTTTGAATTTGGTTTTGAAATTTGAATCGATAAATTTCAGATTTTCATCCGACGAACTGTTTCCTTTCGCCAGTTTCTGCACCTCCTCACGATCGGCTTTGAAAACCAGATAATAAGCCTGACTGTATGAAATTCCAAAATACCGCTGCCAGTCTTCTATGTTTTCATTTTGCTGATTGTCATAGGCTTTCGAACCAAAATAAGGTTCTTCATAAACCAGCAGAAAAGGTTCGTACATCGGCGAATTGATTGCAGTCTGCGCAAACAGATTGTAGTATTCATATTCGGGATCCCACCAGGCGCAGCCGAATGTCTGTGAGAAAATTAATGAAAACAATAAAGTGAAAGCTGAATTTTTCATAATCGGGCAGTTTAACAGCAAATTTAAAATTATATGTGAAATTAATCAATACAATCGGAAATGTCAATCCCATAAACAGGTTAGATTTATTTCAAATCATCAATCGTATATCTTTTCAAAAACATCTGGTCGAGATGATAATAAACAATCTCAAAATCTGATTTGATTTTTGAATCCAGAAATTCTCTGGCCTGTTTGAGCAGTTCGGCAGGAATCGTTTCCAGTTTGATTTCAAAACCTTTGTTGAGATAGATTCCTCTTAAAAAAGTATCTGCTTCAATCCTGTAAAAACCGTCTTTTAATTTTTTATAATTTTCATTGTCCAAATCAGATTCTGAAACACCGTTGATCAGTTTCTTTTTTCCGAGATGATTGGTCACGATTGCCCAAGAATAAATCGGAAGCGCGACATCTGTTTTGATCGGATATTGGTCAATGTCCTTCAGATAATCTTTGAGCAGATCCAAATCCAGAATCGAATTTTTCTCGATTTCTTCAATCGGGCTCGAAGTCGCATAACACATCAGATAAACCTTGTCGGCAGGAGGAATTCCGGTTTTGTTTCTGAATTTCACCTGATGAAGCCGAAGCGTGCTGCCAATGTTTTTTTTTGAAATTTCTTTTAATTCTTTTAAAAACTGAAAATAGGAATCACGTGTGGATTCTGTCCAGTCGCAGTCGATCTGAATTTCATCAAAGTTTTCAAAACCGAAATTTTTTGAAATTTTTTGAATCAGTTCAAATACATTTTCGGCCAGTTTTTGATTTTCGGCAGCAGAAAGTTTGTAAAAAACTTCATTGATAAGATAAACAGTCGGTATGTATGCGGTATTTAATTTTTTTGAATCAAAATTAAGAAGCACAGCCGTCGGCTCGGGTCTGCCGTCTTTCTGCACAACATCAAACAGCCTGATATAGAGTTTGTTTGAATTTAATTTTTTGAAATAATCAATTTCGGTCTGACCGATGTCAGCATTTGATTTCCAATGATAAAACTGTATCGGATGTGTTCTCGGTTCTGATTTACAGCCAAAGAGAAATATCTGAAAAAACAGCAGAAAGACAAATCGTTTCATTTTAATTTCGGGTGTTCACTTCGCCATAACCGACCAGTAAATCATAACGCACACCCCACGGCCGGTAATAAAAAAGCGCCTGATACTGGTTTTCGGTCTGCCAGAAACTTCCGTTGATTTCGGAATAATTCACGGTTTGGGTCGAACTGTCAAAAACCGCATACTGATAGTTGTAGTAACCCTGTTTGAGCAAAACCGCAGCTTCCCAATAATTGCTGTCGGTCAGCATCAGTCGGTATTCAGGCGAAAGCTGCCAATTGTTGAATGCACCGACGATATAGAGTTCGCGCGTTCCGCCTTTGTCGTCAAATTCATCCAATGCAAAATGAACCCAGGTATAATCCGCTTCAGATCCGGAACGGTTCTGATCGGGCACTCTTACATTTCGGATATAAAAAGCTCCGTTCACATCCTGGTTGTCGAAATAACCCAGATTGGCTGACGGTGAATCGGGTCGTAAAACCGTGTGATAGATACTGTCCTGTTTAAAAATCTTTTCGGTACTCATCGCCGCAACTTCCAGATTTTTTGTATCAAACCAAAGATATTCATTGCCGCCTTCAAAAACGATTTTCTGGTCTTTGTAGGTCAGCTGGCTCGGATTCATAAACTGAGGTTTGTTCAGCACCAGATTGTCTTCCCAATTTCCGTTTTTCATAATGAACAGAGTGGCTCCGTCGGGTGTTTCGGTCAGATTCATCTGTCCGCTGCCTGCCACCACACTGATCCGCTGATTCAGATTTCCGCTGCCGATCGCTCTTTCCTCACTGATTCCGACACTTACTTTATTGGGATCGTAAATCGCAAATCTTTTTGTAAAGACCGGTTTATTTTCATCGGCCGTATAAACTTTGACTACATAATTCCCCGGAAGTTTCATGCTGACATCACGGTTTGGAATCGTCAGTTCGTAATGGGTATAATTCTGATAGGTATTGAATGAATTTGTGTAATTTCTGATGTAATTTGAACTGTATCCGTTCAGATATTCGGACTGAAAAATTCCGGATGGCGTCCAGTCTGCATTGTAATGTTCGATTTTGTAATTGTATTCTTTGAAACCCTGAACCAGATCGTCAAATGACAAAACCAGATATTCCCCCATTCTGATGACCGGCGTTTCGTCATTTGTCTGCGGATTGAACAGCTGGACAGTCCTGACATTTTCTCTCGGCAGGATTTCACGGTAAACCTGGGCTTCTGTATATTGAAAAGCCAAAAACAACAGCAGCAGTATTCCATTTTTCATAAGTCCAAATATACAAAATCAAATTATAGAAAAATGCCGGACAAATTCAACTGATTATTTTGACAGAACATCTTTAATTTCATCGGTTTTGTCAAAAACACCTTTTGCATACGGGCAAAGCGGAATGATTTTCAAATTGTTTTCTCTTGCAAATTCAACTGCTGCATTGACTAATTTTCTTCCAAAACCGCTTCCGCCAAATTCGGGATAAACTTCTGTGTGGTCGATGATGAATTTATCGTCACCCGCCCAAACATAAGTCATGTAGCCGGCTTTGACGTCAGCTTCGTACAATGCAAATTCACCTTTTTTGCCATCGTCGGTTCTTTCAATCTTTATCATAATTGTTAAATTAATTCGCTTTCAATCTGTACCGTTCCTTCAATGATTCGGTGTACCGGACATTTGGCGCCTATTTCATAAATTCTCTTTTTCTGTTCTTCATCCAGATTCCCAAACAGTTCAATCTTTTTTGAAAAAGTGGTCACTCCGTTTTTGATGTCTCTTTCAAAATCAACTTCAACAATCGCTTCCTGCAGATCCCATCCTTTTCTGGCCGCATACATTTTCATCGTGATCGCTGTACAGGCAGACAATGCGGCATTCAAAAGTTCGGTGGGTTTCGGACCCAGATCCTGACCGTTCTCTTCAACCGGTTCATCGGAAATCAGCTGATGATTGCCCATTGTCAGTTCGGTGGTGTACATCTGCTGTTTGATGGTTCCTTTTACGTTGTGGCTCATATTTGATTTTTTAATGTTTTTATTTTAATCTGATTCTCGGATTCTGAGGCGGCAGCGGAACAAATTCGGTTTCACCGGGAACTTTCGGAAAAGTCTGATCCAGCCAGTCCTGTTTTGCTTTTTCGATTTTCTCACGGCTGCTCGAAACAAAATTCCAGTAAATAAATCTTTCTTCCGGAAAAGGTTCTCCGCCAAAAAGATAGACCACCGTATTCTCGGCCATCTCAAATTCGCAGAGTTTTGTATCCTTTGCAATCAGCATGTGATTTTCCTCGTAGGTAAAACCGCCGTCAGAAATTTTTCCTTCCAGTATATACAAACCCGATTCGCCAAACAGCTCGCTTCCGATTTTTACTTTTCCGCCATTGTCAGATTTGATTTCGATCAGATACAGTTTGCTGTGAACCGGCACACCCGACTTTTTGCCCATCACTTCACCGGCAATCAGTTTGAATTTCAAACCCTCTTCTTCCCATTCGGGCAGAGCAGAAGATTCGATATGTGTAAACGAAGGTTCCATGTCTTCCAATTCTTTTGGCAATGCCACCCAAATCTGAATCCCGTGCAGTTTTTTGTCGGTTGTTCTCAGATATTCGGGTGTTCTTTCTGAATGCACCACTCCTTTTCCGGCGGTCATCCAGTTGACCGCACCGGGTTCAATGATGACATTCGAGCCGATGCTGTCGCGGTGACGGATTGCACCTTCAAACAGATAAGTCAGCGTTGACAAACCGATATGCGGATGCGGCGCCACATCGAGATTCTGATAATCTTTCAGTTCTGCCGGTCCCATGTGGTCGATAAATGCAAACGGACCCACTGTTCTTTTTTGTTTGAACGGAAGCAGTCTTCCGACCATGAAATTCCCAATATCAGCAGCTCTTTCTTCTATGATTAGTCCAACATTTGACATAATTTGATTTTTGATAAAATTAATAAGAATTATTTGCTCTGAAATTGACATAAATCAAGAATCATCCGGTTTTGAAATTTTTCATTGCCAGATCTTTTCTGACACGGCTCAGCGATTCGGGCGTGATACCGAGATAGGAAGCGACCATCCATTGCGGAACACGCAGCAGTATGTCGGGATACATTCTGATAAAATCCATATATCTTTCTTCGGCAGTCGCACTCAGCAGCTGATTGATTCTGTTTTGAAGATGTCTGATATGATTGTGAAGCAGGAACATATTGAATTTCTGAAAATCAGGACTCAGCTCGCCCAGTTTTTCAAAAGTTTCGGATTCGATCAGAATCACTTCGCTGCCTTCAACCGCTTCGATGAACTGTTTTGATTTGTCACCAAAGAGCACGCTCGAACGATCGGATATAAACCAGTTTTCGGGTGCAAACTGAAGGATGTGTTCTTTTCCGTTTTGATTGATCGTAAAAGCGCGAAGCAGACCCTTTGCCACAAAAAAAGTGTATTTGCAGTTTTCTCCCTGTCTGAGCAGCACTTCGTCTTTTGAAAAGGTTTTAATCTGAAGATCGCTGTCGAGTACCCGGTTTTGTTCTTCGTTGAGCGTTACCGAATGGCTTGAAAAATAATTTTTGATTGCTTCAAACATCATCTGAAAACTTTGGTTGAATTTACAATTAAATTTTTAGTTTGAAATCATTAAATTTTTGATTCAATAATAAAGCCTTTCAAACCAGAGCTGATCCGAAAGGCTTATTTTATTGATTCGAATTGAATTATCCTTTCAAAACCGCTCTTGAAATCACGATTTTCTGGACTTCGGATGTGCCTTCATAAATCTGAGTAATTTTTGCATCCCTCATCAGTCTTTCCACATGATATTCTTTTACATATCCGTAACCGCCGTGGATTTGAACCGCCTCAACGGTTGCATCCATCGCCACCTGAGAAGCAAACAGTTTTGCCATTGCGCCTTCTTTGTCAAAATTTTTGTGCTGATCTTTGAGCCAGGCCGCATGAAGCACCAGAAATCTGGCTGCGTCTATATTGGTCGCCATGTCTGCGAGTTTGAATGCAATCGCCTGATGATGTGAGATTGGTTTGCCGAATGCCTGTCTTTCTTTTGAATATTTGGTTGCCAGTTCCAAAGCACCGCTTGCAATCCCCAATGCCTGAGCCGCAATTCCGATTCTTCCGCCCGAAAGGGTCTGCATTGCAAAACTGAATCCGAAACCGTCTTCGCCCACTCTGTTTTCTTTTGGAACTTTTACATCCTGGAACATCAGCGAATGGGTATCTGAACCTCTGATTCCCAATTTGTTTTCTTTTGGTCCGACTGTGAATCCTTCCATTCCTTTTTCAACAATCAGACAGTTGATGCCGTGATGTCCTTTTTCGGGATGGGTCTGAGCCATTACCAGATACACAGACGCATTGTTTCCGTTGGTGATCCAGTTTTTGGTGCCGTTCAGCAGATAATAATCTCCTTTGTCCTCTGCGGTTGTTCTCTGGTGGGTCGCATCAGATCCGGCTTCGGGTTCTGACAGACAGAATGCACCGATGATTTCTCCGGTCGCCAGTCTGGTCAGATATTTTTGTTTTTGTTCTTCATTTCCGAATTTTTCCAATCCCCAGCAAACCAAAGAGTTGTTCACCGACATGACCACTGAAGCGGATGCGTCTATTTTTGAAATCTCTTCCATTGCCAGCGCATAAGAGACGGTATCCATTCCGGCACCTCCGTATTTTTGGTCAACCATGATTCCGAGAAATCCGAGTTCTCCCATTTTTTTGATTTGTTCGGTCGGAAATTTTTGGTGTTCGTCTCTTTCGATTACACCCGGCAACAGTTCAGACTGTGCAAAGTCTCTTGCTGCCTGTCTGATCATTAGCTGTTCTTCTGTCAATTGGAAATCCATTGTATTTGTGTTTTATTTGCCCAAAAGTACATATTTTTTTTCATTGGGAAATCTTGAAAATAATCCAATTCGGAAATTTTGAAACGGATTAAATTCCTTTCTGAATCAGTTGATCCGTCAATTCTTCGTTCAAATATCCTTTGAGCAGGCCAATATTTGCGCCAAGCATTTCTGCCAGCTCACTCAACAGTGGAAAAAAATTGCTTTTGGTCGCAGTTTCAGGACTCATAAACGGAATCAGATAACTCAGGATCGCCGACAGCAGCAACATATTGATCATGATTCCAAAAACAGCTCCGCCCAAACGGTTGAACAATCCCAAACCGACGGCTTTTGCCAGTCCGGTAAAGATTCGTGCAATCAGTTTGATAACCAGATAAACCAGTATGACCGTAAAAATGATGGATGCAAACGGAATCCATTCTTCAGAAACCAGATTTGAATCAGAGACCGTTTTTTCGAGCAGACCCGAAAATTTAAATCCTGCCCAAACGGCTGCACCAATGGCAACAAAACCCAAAAATGCTTTGATAATTCCGTTTCTGAATCCCCAGAAAGCTCCAAGGGCAGCTGCAATTACAATTATGCCATCAAGCAGATTCATCAGCTCACTGCCAAATGTTTTTTACTGATATTTTTCAATGCATCGATCAATACATCGACTTCATCTTTTGTATTGTAAATGCTGAATGAAATTCTCATCGGCGAACAAACGGAAGATTTTCCTTCTTCGAGTACAGATTCAAGTACCGGCGAAACCTGTGCTGCACCTGAGCTGCACGCGCTTCCCTGAGAAACTGCGATTCCCTGAAGCTCCATTTCAAAACCGATCAGATTGTCTGAAAACGGAAGACAAATGCTCAAAACGGTATAAAGACTTTTGTCAAAATCATCGGAAAACCCGTTGAATTCAACACCCGGAATATTTGCTTTGAGTTTTTCGATCGCATATCTTTTCAATTCTTCGATATGACTTTTGTGTTCGTCCATATCTCTGATTGCCAATTCAAAAGCTTTTGCCATTCCGGCTACACCATATACATTTTCGGTTCCCGAACGAAGTCCGCGTTCCTGACCGCCGCCTGTGATCTGCGGATGAAAACCGGTTGATTTTTTGATGTAAGCAAAACCGATTCCTTTGGGTCCGTGAAGTTTGTGCGCACTGCATGAAGCAAAATCGACTTTCAGTTCTTTCAGATCCAGCGGATAATGTCCCATTGTCTGAACCGTGTCGGTATGAAACAATGCATCGGTTTCTTCGCACATCTGCTGTACTTTTTTCAAATCGAGCAGATTCCCGATTTCATTGTTGGCGTGCATCAGTGTAACCAGTGTTTTTTTGTCTGATGATTTTAATTTCTGTTCCAAATCATCATAATCGATTTCTCCCCTTTCGCAGGTTTTTACTTTCAGCAGTTCAACCTTGCCGAGGCGACCCATTTCGGATGTGGTTTCTTTAACGCATTTATGTTCAAGATCGGATGTGATGATTTTGGTCACGCCCAGATATTCAACGCATGAGCGGATGATCAGATTGTTTGATTCTGTTCCGCAGGAAGTAAATATGATTTCATTGGCTGCAACATTCAGACCCGATGCGATCTTTTTTCTTGCCAATTCGATTTTTGCTTTTGCTTCCCGTCCAAAAACATGAGTCGAAGACGGATTGCCGTAATTATTTTTCATACAGTCCACCATCTCTTCGATTACTTCGGGATGAAGCGGTGTGGTTGCTGCATTGTCAAAATATACTTTTTTCATTTTTGTGTGTTGTTGTGATTTATGTGTAATTAAAGTATGTTATTCCTGACGAAGCTGTTCAAACCGGACCTGCGGATTTTCCACCTTTTGAACCATGATCAGCATAATGGGTGCTGTGATTGCGTCGGTTCCGATTTTTGATGATTTGATGCTGTATTCGACATTGATTTGGTTTCCGTCAATTTTCACTTCTGAAACAGTATATTCATTTCCGCCCATATTCCGGCTTTGAAAATCTTTTCTGATGATCATTTTGGTATCGGGATTAAATTTGGGTGCGCTCATTGCCGGCTGATAGGTCAGTTCTGCCCAAAACAATGACCATTCACGCAAATCGGTAATAACTTCGACCCGATCAGAGCCCGAACCGCCGTATTCAGAATTATAGAGTACGGTAAAAGTTTCTTTAGAATCAGAATCATTTGCGGCGGTCATCGAATTGTTGCATGAACAAAAAAACGACAAAAGCGATATGAGAATCAATAATTTTGGCATCTGAATTTTTTGTTTGCACAAAATTACACAAAAAACCGTTATGACTATTTGGTTTCGTTGTCCAAAAATCTGAATCTCATCAGATCTGAGGTCATAAAGCGCCATTCGGGTGTCAGAAGTTCTCCTTCTTTCAACTGATACCACGGACTGAGTTCCTGGTTGCTCGGATTTGAAATAATCTGGATTTCCTGTGCCGGCCTGAATCCCTGAGCGAGCAGGAAGAGTTTTTCGCCTTTCTTGTTTTCAACCATATCGACCACGATCACCACATGTCCGTTGGGAAGATTATTTTGAACAAAGACATCGCCGATCTGAATGTTTTCAAGCTTTTCGGGTCTCAGATCAGAGCAAAAACTCGGTGTGGAAGCTCTTTCCATCACAAAATCCATGTATTTGTGGAATTCCAGTTTTGAATAGTCTCCATTTGAAAAATTGGCAAAACTGATTTTTTGATTTTGGGTATGAAAAGCAATTTTATCATATTCCTGATTGGTGAAAAGATATTCGGAAACCAGTCTGATCATCGAGCTGGCTGACATTTGTATATTTTTTGAAGAAATCGGCAAATCTACGACAGCCACATAAACATTGTTGTCGTTTAATTTTGATTTTCCGTTGTAATAATGCGCCATCGAACCGTCGGGAAGCAGTTCGAGTGTTCTGAGGAATGAAGCAAAAGTATTCTGTCTGACCGGAACGCGTGTATAGCCGAGCGGTGAATCAAATCTGTCCAAAACAGTTTTTCCGTAATTGTTCACCAGCGGCGAGCCTTCTGCAAATCCCATTGCACCTGAATAGAGCATCCCTTCCGAGTTCAGCGCATTGCAGGAACAGAGTCCTGTTAAAACCAGAATCAATAGAATTCGCTTCATTTATACAATTTGAAAAACTTCTGTCTTGAGTCCGTTTCATCAAAATCTGTTCCAATCAAAAAACAGTTTCCATAAAAAAAGCGCCCAAAAGGGCGCTCCGCTGTATCAAATAACAATTTTATCTTGCAATGTTGATCGCTCTCGTTTCTCTGATTACGGTTACTCTGACCTGACCCGGATAGGTCAGTTCGTTTTGGATTTTGTCAGAAATCAGATAAGATAATTCAGATGCTTTTTCATCGTCAACCTTATCGCTTTCCACCATTACCCTGAGCTCTCTTCCCGCCTGAATCGCATAAGCTTTTTCAACACCGTCAAAACTCAAAGCAGTGGTTTCCAAATCCTTCAGTCTCTGAATATAAGATTCCATTACCTGTCTTCTCGCGCCCGGCCTTGCACCGCTGATCGCATCTGCAACCTGAACAATCGGTGAAATCAGTGCAGTCATTTCAATTTCGTCGTGGTGCGCACCGATCGCATTGATCACATCCGGATGTTCACCGAATTTTTCTGCCCACTGCATACCAAGGATGGCGTGCGGAAGTTCTGATTCCTGTTCCGGAACCTTTCCAATATCGTGAAGCAGACCGGCTCTTTTTGCCAATTTCGGATTCAATCCGAGCTCTGAAGCGATCACACCTGCCAGATGTGCAACTTCTCTCGAGTGCTGAAGCAGGTTCTGACCGTAAGACGAACGATATTTCATACGTCCGACAATTTTTACCAGGTCTTTGTGCAACCCGTGGATACCAAGGTCCATCACGGTTTTCTTGCCCACCTCAATGATTTCATCATCAATCTGTTTGGTGGTTTTTGCAACCACTTCTTCAATTCTCGCCGGATGGATTCTGCCGTCGGTCACCAGTTTGTGCAACGACAGACGTGCAATTTCTCTTCTGATCGGGTCGAAGCACGAAAGGATGATCGCTTCGGGTGTGTCGTCAACGATGATTTCAACACCGGTTGCAGCCTCGATCGCACGGATGTTTCGTCCCTCACGACCTATGATTCTTCCTTTGATATCGTCAGATTCAATGTTGAACACAGAAACCGCATTTTCAATCGCCTGTTCTGTTCCGATTCGCTGAATCGCCTGAATAATAATCTTTTTAGCTTCGTTCTTGGCATTCAGTTCGGCTTCTTCCATAATTTCCTGAATGTGGGCCTGTGCTTTGATTCGGGCTTCTTCTTTCAGCGTTTCAAGTAATTCTGCTTTTGCTTCTTCGGCTGTGTAGTTTGAAACTTTTTCAAGCACTTCCACCTGGCGTTTGTGCATTGCATCCACTTCTTTCTGTCTCAGATTCAATTTATCCTGACGGGACTGAAGATTGCTTTGTTCATTTTTCAAAAGATCTTTTTGTCTTTGAATTTCAGAAAATTCAGTTTTGATCTTTTCTTCTCTTTCTTTCACTCTGGATTCCATTTCAGCAGTTTTCTTTTCGCGCTGGTTGATGGTTTCCTCGTGTGCCGATTTCAGTTCGAGGAATTTCTCCTTTGCCTGAAAGATTTTTTCTTTTTTAATCGCTTCGCCTTCTCTCTCGGAATCGCTGACAATCTCCTTTGCCCTTCTCTGAGCATCGTCAATCAGAATTTGATTTTGTTTGTCAACCGATTTCTTTGCCAGAAAGTAGCCGACAGCGGCCCCGATCAATATTCCGGCCAAACCGATTATAATACTTGTCATCTCCATTTTTTTAATTTTAGGTCATAAAAAAATCCTACATTAGTTAAAAGAGTTTTGAGTAAACTCCTGAAAAACAGGATTTGGGTTATTTTGCCATTCAGGAATCCGCCGTCAAAAATTTGATCAGCCTAAGCTGCGCGGCCCGCCTTCAGGACAACTTTCGCCCGGTAACAAAACTTGTGTTGAGTTTACCAAAAAATGTTAGAACTAATGTAGGATATAATATTTGCACTGCACTCAAGCAGCTGAACGTCTCTTTTTGTATTTAATTTTCTTGTTCCAATTCTCTCTCAATGAACTCGGTGAGCTCAGACACTTTTTCATTCAACTCCTGATCGCTTCCCTCACCCGACTGTTTCAGCAGATTCAATTTTGATGCCATTTGCAATGCAACCATCGAAATTGCATCCTGTTTGTCGGTTACTGCATAGCGGTCTTCAAACTCCTGCACCAGCCGGTTGATTTCTTTTCCGGCATTCCTCACCGCCTCTTCTTCTTCAGCATTGATGGTCAAAGGATAAAATCTTCCTGCAATATTGATCTTTACCTTCAGACTACTCATTTTTTGTGAATTTTAACCTGAGAGATACAAACGTCCAATTCTTTGATCAGTCTGTTTACCCTCGTTTTCATCAATCTTCTGTGATTTTCATCTCCCAAAAGCGCGCTGGCTACTTTCAATCTGTCGTTATCACTCTTCATCGTAAGCGCCTCTGACTGCATCACACTCAATTTTTTATTCAATGCCTCAATCTCCTCTTCAAGTGTCTTCTTTTCTTTTATAATATCTTTATAGGCAGCTGCCAAACGGCGAACCCCCTTTTCAAGCTTCATAAAATTTTGCCCGTTCTGATTCATTTGATAAGAGAACTTTAGTTAGTCCCAACTTATTTAAGGCAAAGTTAATGTTTTTTGTTTTATTTCAATCATCACATTAATTTTAATTTGGCATTAAAACTGCTGCTTGTTTTGAAATTTATATTTTTGCCCAAACCGAACAAATGAAAAAATCAGTTTTCAGTCTGATCTGTATTCCGATCATTTCAATCGCTGTCAATGCGCAGCAAACCGAAATTAATTATCCAAAAAATGATTTCAGAAATCCGCTTGGAATCACAAATTATCTCGCCGGAAATTTTGGCGAACTCAGAACCAATCATTTTCACAGCGGAATCGACATAAAGACCAATCAGAAAGAAGGTTACAAAGTTTATGCTGCCGCTGACGGTTATATTTCAAGAATCAATGTTTCGCCGAGAGGCTACGGAAATGCGATCTATATCGACCATCCGAACGGATATACAACGGTGTACGGTCATTTGCAGAAATTCAATGACGACATTCAAAAATATGTAAGAGATTATCAGTACAGTCATCAGTCTTTTGCGGTTGAAATTTATCCAAAAAAAGATGAACTGACCGTAAAATCGGGTGATGTGATTGCATTGTCCGGAAATTCGGGAAGCTCGGGCGGCCCCCATCTTCATTTTGAAGTCAGAGATACAAAAACAGAAGAACCGCTGAATCCGTTTTTGTTCGGACTCGATATTCCGGATACTTCAAAACCGCTGATCAACGGTCTGTACGCCTATCCGATCGACGGGACAGTAAACGGAAAAAAATCAAGACTGGTGATTTCAAACGGCGCTGCGCTTGATGTTTCGGGTAAAATCGGTTTTGGAATCAAAACTTATGACAAACAGAACGGTGCAGAAAATCCGAACGGAACCTACAAAATCAGTCTGTTTGTCAATGATGAACCTTATTTTGTTTTTACAGCCGATCGGTTGAACTGGGACGATATGAGAGGCATCAACCGACTGATCGATTATGAGGACAAATCAAAAAATTTCAGTTGGGTTTATCAGCTTTTTCAGCCCGACGGAAATCCTCTGAAAATATTTTCGGATGTGAAAAATCACGGCATCATCGAAGCAGAAGAAGGAAAAACTTACAGCGTCAGAATTGAAACCATGGATTTTGCAGGAAATAAAAATACGGTGAATTTTAAAATCAACGGAAAAGCTGCTCCTGCCGAAACTCAAAAAAATCCGGATGCACTGATTTTTTATTGGGACAAAGAAAATCATTTCAAAAAAGACGGAATTGAAATTTTTATGCCCAAAGGAACGATTTATGACGATCTGGAATTCAAATACAGAAAATCAGAAAACGGAAAATATTTTGTTCACGACTGGAATGTGCCGGTTCATACCTATTACACCATCGCAATCGAGCCCGAAGGAATCCCGTCCGGACAATTGGGCAAAGCGGTAATCAAAAGAGAATATCAGTACAGAGGCGCTTGGAAAACCGACTATATTCCGGCAGAATACAGAGACGGCAGAGTGATTGCGCAGGTCAGGGATTTTGGTGCATTTTCTGTTGACATTGACAATACAAAACCGTCAATTACTCCTGTTAATATCAAAGAAAACAGTACATTTACCGCCTCAAACGGAGTCATCCGATTTACAATAAAAGACAGTCAGACCGGCATTGGCGGCTTTTCTGCCTTTATCGACGGGAACTGGATTTTGGCCGAATATGACCAAAAGACAAATCTGGTAACCATCGATCTGAATCGTGAAGGGATTTCGAACGGGAAACATCAACTGGAATTAAAAGTTTGGGATGAAAAAGAAAACACTGCAACTTACACCGCAAATTTCAACAAGAATTAATCTGATTCTTGTTTTTGTTTTATTATTTGGTTTTTCAAAGGCTCAGCAGGCAACAGTCAGTGGTCGGGTGATCGATGAATTTCAGTTTCCGCTGATGGATGTCGAAGTAACAGACGGCAGCGAAACTGTCTATACCGACACCAACGGAAAATACAGTCTGAATGTGGAAGTCGGAACCGATGTGACGCTTCATTTTGAACAGGAGAGCAGGGTTTCTTACACAGAAACCGTTCATCTCGAAGCGGGTGAAAATCGTGAACTCCATGTGATGATGGCACCCGATACCCAAAGCGTTTTGCTCGGCGAAGCAGTAATTTTTCAACCTGTACCAGATAAACCGCTCAACAGTATTTCATTTGATCCGAGGACGATGGAAACCAATATCGGTCTGACCGGCGGTGTAATTGAAACGATTGGAAGTCTTCCGATGGTAAGTGTCGGATCTGAGCTGACCTCCCAATATCGTGTCCGTGGCGGAAATTATGATGAAAACCTGATTTATGTAAACGGAATTGAAATCTACAAACCTCAGCTGATCCGATCGGGTGAACAGGAAGGTCTCGGTTTTGTCAATCCGACAATGACCGATGCGGTCAATTTTTCAGCCGGCGGCTGGGAACCAAAATACGGCGACAAAATGTCGAGTGTGCTCGATATCATTTATAAAAGACCAAAATCATTTGAAGGAACTTTTGAAGCGAGCCTGATGGGCGGAAGTCTGACTTTGGGAACTGCTTCAAAAAATCAGAAATTTTCTGCCATCATCGGAGGGCGTTATCAGAACAGAAATCTGGTGCTGAACACGCTGGACAGCAATTCTGATCTGAATCCGGTTTATTATGATGTGCAGGCGAATTTAAATTACAGATTCAATTCAAAATGGGATATTTCGTTTTTGGGAGCAAAGACTGACAGCAAATTCGAGATGAAACCGAGAGACCGTGAAACCAAATTCGGTACGCTCGACAATCCGATGAGTCTGAAAGTTTTTTATGACGGTAACGAAGAAGACCGTTTTGCAACCGAAACCGCATCCTTATCACTGCATCACAAACCCAATTCAAAACTCGATCTGGTGGTGGATGCATTTGGCTTTCATTCAAAAGAACAGGAATATTTTGATATCTACGGCGCTTATCTGATCAACGAACTGGACGGTGACGGAAATGCAATTTCGACTTATGACATCGGCAGCCAGATCGATCATGCAAGAAACAATCTGGATGCTTTGGTAATGGGAATTCAGCATAGAGGAAAATATAAATTTGATATCAATTCTGACATCGAATGGGGTTTGAAATTTCAGAGAGAAGACATCAGAGATATGCTCAGCGAATGGCAGTATCTGGATTCTACCGGCTATTCGATTCCGAATGTTTATCATCCGGGCGAATTAGACAACGGAGATCTGATCCTGAATTACAGCGTACATGCAAAAAACAAACTTGAGTCAAACCGATATGCAGCCTATGCACAGTACACCAAAAAATTCTTTTGGGGCAAATCAAAAGTCCTGGTCAACGGAGGTGTGCGTGCAACTTACTGGGATTTCAACGAAGAATGGAACATCAGTCCGAGAGCTCAGATCGCAATCAAACCCAATTGGAAAAAGACGGATATGACTTTCAGATTCAATACCGGTCTTTATTACCAGTCGCCTTTTTATCGTGAAATCAGAGACCTAAACGGTGATCTGAACAAAGATGTGAAAGCACAGCAGTCGATCCATTTTATACTTGGAAACGATTATGAATTCAAGATGTGGGAACGCAATTTCAAGATGACGACAGAAGCTTATTACAAAATATTCAATGATCTGAATCCTTATTTTGTTGACAATGTAAGAATCAGATACACAGCCGACAACAATTCGAAAGGATACGGCTACGGTCTTGATTTCAGACTGTTCGGTCAGTTTGTGGAAGGCGTTGATTCGTGGCTGAGTCTTTCTTATGCAAGAGCTTATCAGAACATCGACGACAGAGGAGATATTCCGCTGCCGACCGACCCGAGATTCAAGGCTTCAATCTTTTTCCAGGATTATATGCCGATACTGCCGTCGTTCAAAGTCAATGTGAATCTGGTGTATGCATCGGGTCTTCCGAACGGCGCGCCGCCAATGACCGATCCGTATGACTACACTTCTTATCTGACCGATTACAAAAGGGTTGATATCGGTTTTATCAAAGAAATCATCAATCAGGATGATCTGAAAGCAAAAGGAAATTTCTGGGGCAAATTCAAAGAATTGTCGATTGGTTTGGATGTATTCAATATTTTTGACATCAGAAACGAAATCAGCAACACCTGGGTGAGAGATGTGAATTCATCAAGGATTTACGGTGTTCCCAACCGACTGACCGGAAGATTTCTGAATGCAAAAATCAGGATGAAGTTCTGATACTTTAATCTTTATTGAAAAAAAATCACAAAAACCTTTTTCAGCTCAATTGAAAAGGTTTTTTTGTTTTTATAAAGTTTTAATCGGCAATGTATTTTAATTCCTTGCAATAATATTCTAAATTTGAGTCGGTTGATTCTGAATTCGGTATTGAATTTTGATCAATCAAAAAATTTCCTTCAGCTAAAACAAAAAGCAATGAGATTCTTCAACAAAGACAATGAATTAAAGGTATATGCGGTGAGCGGTACCCAAACCGTGCTGCTTGCGATGGATCTGCCAAAAACAAAATCGGTCGGAAAAAAATTTATGGGTTTCAAAATCAGCCGTCAGATCGGAAATTACAAAACCGTACTCAACGGAACCAAACGCTTTGCATCTGACGATCCCGATCATCCGATTCAGCCATTGTCACCGCTTCAGACTTTTTTGTGGAAAGATTATACAGTCGATCCGAATAAAACCTACAAATATAAATTTGAAGCCATGTTTGGCAGCTGGGACAATATGTCGCCAAAATATGAAGCCGAGCTGACCGTGAAAACCGAACCGCTTGTCTCGGGCGAACATTCTGTGTTTTTTAATTTCGGAGTGACCGGATCTCAGGCTTATGCCAAGAAATTTGATAAAAAGAAAGTTGAATTGCTGCCGAAAGCTGACAAAGAAAAGGCATTTGATATTTTGGGCAGAGAACTTTTCAAAGACGGACTGCTAAAATTTGTGAAACAGGCAAAAAACAGCCGGTTCAAACTGCTCAGCGCTTTTTATGAATTGGAATATCCGCCCTTTCTGAATGCGTTGAAAGATGCTCAAAACAAAGGTGCGGAAATCCAACTGGTCTATTCCGCCCGACCGACCCAGAAAGCGATCAACGAAGCCGAAATCAAAAATGCAGGTTTGGAAGACGTAAGCATTGGAAGAAGTTATCAGGTGGCACAGCCGCACAATAAATTTATGCTGCTGATTGAAGACGGAAAACCGACCCAGGTCTGGACAGGTTCAACCAATATCACGATCCGCGGAATTTTTGGTCACAGCAATACCGGTCATTGGATCAAAAATGAAGCAATTGCAAAGAAATATTACGACTACTGGAAGTTGCTTTCAACCAATCCGAAAAAATCAGATTTAAATACACTGACCGAAAAATTACAAATTGACATCAACGGTTCGCGACTGCACAAAGGAACAAAGGTGATTTTCAGCCCGAGAAAGACAGACGTTATGCTCGCCGAATATGTGAAAATCATGGACAAGGCAAAGGATGCGGTCTGTATTATCTATCCGTTCAATATCGAAAAAATTTTCAAAGATTTTTATTCCAACAAACGCGATTTAAACAGAGCAATCGAAATCGCGGTTGAAGCGCACAAAGGTCAGAAAGACAGGGTCGGTCAATCCTATTACAGACATGTTTTCAGGGTGATGGAAAGAGGAAAATCGGATGAAGAAAAAATCTGCGGAATTCTTCACGATGTGGTCGAAGATACCGACTGGACATTTGAAGCGCTTGAAAAAGAAGGTTTTTCAAAACAAATCATCGATGCGCTCAGATGTGTGACCAAAGAAAGTGAAGATGAAGATTATGATCACTTCACCGAAAGAGTTTCAAAAAATCCTTTGGCAATCCGTGTCAAAATCAACGATCTGCTTGACAATATGGACATCAGCCGTTACAACCGGCTGACCGAAAGAGATTTGGTCCGGTTGAACAAATATCTGAAAGCTTATCATTTTCTGACCGGATTGAACAGCTGATCCTAAATGATTTTTGGTTTATAATTTTTTCTATTTTTGGTTTTCTGAAAATTCAAACCAAAAGATGACCCGATCAATTCCAAAACTTTTAATTCCGTTTGCCATACTTTTCCTGCTCGGATGCAACAATTCCGAGCGCGGAGAAAGTCTGTATTCGGAAAATTACGGTTCAAAACTGGAATCGATGGCAGCCAAAGCAAAGGATTTTGTCGGTTCAAAAAATATGAATCCGGACTTTTGCATATTGGTCGATATGGAGATTCATTCGGGTTTGAAAAGATTTTTTGTCTGGGATTTCAACCAAAACAAAGTCAAACACAGTTTTCTGGTCAGTCACGGCTGCGGCGAAAGTCCGTGGGGCAGTGACAAATCAAAGACCGAACCCAAATTCAGCAATACCGACGGCAGTCACCTTTCATCGCTCGGAAAATATAAAATCGGCGAAAGAGGATACAGCAGTTGGGGTGTCCATAAAAAAGATCTGCTGCATGGATTGGAAAGCACAAACAGCAATTCGCTCAAAAGGGTCATCGTTCTTCACTCCTGGGATTCGATAACCGACAATGAAATTTATCCGTCAGGAACGGTTGAAGGCTGGGGCTGTCCGGCAATTTCAAACAACAGTTTTCTGACATTGGATCCGATGCTCAAATCTGCCCGAAAACCAACACTTCTTTGGATTTATAATTAATTCCGATTTTAAAATTCAATGAAAACGGAGGGAGTAACATTGTGCTCCGTTTTTTATTTGGCTTAATTTGAGAAAACCTCTTTCGATGAAAATTGAGAGAGGTTTTTTTAGTTGCTGAAATTCAATTGATGATATTTAATTTTTAATTAACTTTATAAAGTTCAAACAATTGCAGAAAATTTTTCTGTTGCTCTCAATACTGAAACCAAATGAAAACATTGATAATAAAAATTATTCACCTTATAAAAAAACTGTTTATGGCAAATTATCCATTGAATATCTCTCATTTCATGGTGGAATGGGGAGGAATAAGTCTCGGTTTCCTGGAAGTCATCGGGCTTGGCGCATCGGTCGAAGTCATTGAATTCAGAGATGGTTCGTCACCCGAGTCGGCTCTGCAAAAAATGCCCGGGATCAAAAAGTACGAAAACATCATCTTCAAAAGGGCAATGCGTAGAAATGACAATGACTTTTACAATTGGTTCAGTACAATTCAGACGAACGCGGTAGAACGTCGTGACATCGTCATTTCGCTGCTGAATGATGTTCACGAACCGGTTGTAAGATGGAAATTGAAAAATGCATTTCCTGTCAGAATTGAATATTCGGCATTGAATTCAACCGGCAATGAACCTGCTGTTGAGCTGATAGAAGTTGCACATGAAGGAATCACGGTTGAAATGAGCTGAAAGGAAATTCTTCAAAATCATTTCCCGTCAAACCAAAATCCGGGTTTGATGTTTTTCATTTCGCCGTTTTGATAAATGGTGTATGAAAATCCTTCATGGATCGAGTAGGAACCGATCTCACCTTTTTTGTTGACTGCTATATAGGCCACCTGAAAATCCCGACGATCGGGCTGCTTTTTCATGATCCGGTCAACCGCTTCTTCACACGCCTGCTGTGGAGATTTCCCCTGCCGCATCAGTTCGACAATCAGAAAAGAACCGACTGTTTTCAGCACTTCCTCGCCGACTCCGGTTGCAGTGGCGGCACCGACCTCATTGTCAACAAACAGACCCGAGCCGATGATGGGCGAATCGCCCACCCTGCCGTGCATTTTGTAAGCAAGACCGCTTGTTGTACAGCCACCGGACAGCGTTCCGTCTTTGTCCATTGCCAGCATACCGATGGTGTCGTGGTTTTCAATATTGATAACAGGTTTGTATTCAGATTTTTTGAGCCATTCCTGCCAGGCTTTTTTTGATTTTTCGGTGAGCAGATTTTGGCGTTTGAATCCCTGCGAGACTGCAAATTGCTCTGCACCGTCTCCCGCCATCAGCACATGCGGTGTTTCTTCCATCACTTTTCGCGCCACCGAAATCGCATTGACGATGTTTTGAAGAAATACGACAGAACCGTAATTCCCCTTTTCATCCATGATGCAGGCATCAAGCGTCACCCGTCCGTCGCGGTCAGGCAGTCCGCCGTAGCCGACAGATGAATTGTTCGGGTCTTCTTCTTCCACATTGCATCCTTTTTCGATTGCGTCCAGTGCAGACTTTCCGGACTGCAGCGTTTCCCAGGCTTTTGAAACCGCATTGGGCACATTCCAGGTCGCAATCACCAGCGGATAATTTTCTTTGTTGATTTCAGTATTCTGATTTGATTCGGAGACGGTTTTTGCCAGTGCCGAAGTTCCTACGGTCAGCCCCAATCCGGACAGTGCTGTGTTCTGAAGAAATTTCCTGCGATTCATCCTTGTGTGATTAAATGGTTTTAAATCAGGCTAATTTCAGTGTTTTGACTGAGAATTGCAATTTAATTTGATGAGAGTTGTCGATTGTCCTGATTTCACAAAACCCCGATTCCAAAATACTTTTTCTGAAGCTGACGCGCAATTGCATCTTCTTTTGAAAAAATCTTTCCGTTCGCTGAAACCGGTTTGAAGTTTTTTAAAAGTTTTTGATTTTCCGTAAAATCATTCAAAAAAGCTGAATTTTCATCAACCGGAACATAAAAATTGAAATCACCGAATTGAAAGATATTGAATGCCAATTCTTTTTTCTTAAAATTTAAAATCAGCACATTTTTATTTTTGATTTTCCAAAATCCGCTGTCAGTTTCAGTCATCGACATACAGTCGGACACGGTTTCAATCAGACTTCCGTCGGGATTCAATTCAATACTGTTTCCGCCCAAACCGTCACCTTTATATATATGACCGATAATATCCTGATTTGAAATCGTTTTTAATTGAATCAATTCAGCAGTTTCAGCATTCGGTTGATCGGTTTGGGCATGACCAAAGACAATTCCCGAAATCAGAAAAAATAATAGCTGAAGTTTCATTCTTTAATTTTTAAATTGATTCAGTCTGAAAGTTAATCCAAAAAAATCATTTTACATCAAAAGCATCCCTCAGTACATTTCCAAAAACATTGAAAGCAAGTACCAGCAGCATGATTGCAATTCCCGGAAACAACGCGAGATGTGCATCACCCAAAATGATGTGTGAATAATTTTCCTTGATCAGATTTCCCCACGAAGGTGTGGGCGGCTGTGCACCGATCCCCAAAAAACTGAGTCCGCTTTCGACCAGAATTGCGGCTGCAAAATTGGCTGCAGAAATCACAATGACCGGCGCCAAAATATTGGGCAAAATTTCTTTGAAAATGATTCTGCGATCACTAAAACCCATTGCACGCGCAGCTTCAACAAATTCATTTTCGCGATAGCTGATAAACTGTCCGCGGACAATCCTCGCCACTTCGACCCACATCGTCAGACCGACTGCCACAAAAATCTGCCAGAATCCTTTGCCCAATGCAAGTGTGATGGCAATGACCAGCAGCAACGTCGGAATCGACCAGACTACATTGATCAGCCACATGATGAAATCATCCGTCTTTCCGCGATAATATCCGCCGATTGCACCAATCGGAATGCCGACGATCAGCGAAATGAATACAGCAATAAATCCGATCAGAAATGAAATCCGGGTACCAATGACCAGGCGCGAAAAGAAGTCACGGCCGTAAGCATCTGTCCCGAAAATAAATTTCTTTTCATAAATAAATTTCTTACCGATTTTGTCTTTTGAAATTCCTTTTTCGGTCCAATTGCTGATCGGCAGCGAAGCAGCTTCACCGCTCAGTCCTTCACCCAGATAAGGAACATAATGCACCGAGTCTTTTCCGATTTGAAAGGATTCGATCGCGATTTGTTCGGTTTCTACCTGTTTGCCGAAAAAGAAATCGGAAACTGAGTTTTTAACGGTATAATTTTCAAGCGGAACTTCGAGTATCAGCTGTTTGAAACCCATCGGTCTGTGCGCAAGTACGATGTTCTGCTGATTGGCATCTTTGACCTTGTCGGATGAAATTGCATAAGAAAAAACGGTGATCAGCGCAGCCAGCACAATTAACAGAAATGACACCACACCCAGCGGATTTCGCCTGATTTTCCGGATAGCATTTCTGTTAAAAGAGCCGGACGACTGTTCCATTTGTTTTATGAAATATCTTTCAGAACATTTACGGATTCTTCAACATAAAAGTCATTTGACACATCTTTGTGCCATGATTTTCTTCTTTCCAACAGTATGGTGTCTGATTCAAATCTGGGCAGTTCCCATTTTGGTGATTCAACTTTGAATCTGGTTTTGTAGATATTGATCGAATCATATTTTTTTGACTGATCTTCTCTCATTTTTCGGTCTGATTTGTATTTATCAAGATTGAGCGAAACCCGGTCGATCTTGTCCAGATCTTTGTAATAATGCGCCGCCTGATCCATCAGATTCAGATACGAATTTCCTTTCAGCCTTTCGGCACTGTTTTGTTTTACTTTGGCCAAATCAAAAGTCGGTTCCCACTGATTGAACTTCACAGATTTGATCTGATCCCAGGGCAGTGCATCTTCTGAATTTGACTCGCTGATGTCAGAATAAGTCAGCATATCGGTCAAAACAATATCGGGTGTCACACCTTTAATTTGAGTCGAACCGCCGTTGATTCTGTAAAATTTCTGAATGGTCAGCTTGAGCGAACCCATATCGTCCGGATCCATGCTTCTCTGGTCAAGCGGAATAAACGTCTGAACCGTTCCTTTTCCAAAAGTCTTGTTGCTGCCCACGATTACCGCCCTTTTGTAATCCTGCATGGCAGCCGCAAAAATTTCTGAAGCCGAAGCCGAAGTCTCATTGACAAGCACTACCAGCGGACCGTCGTACTGAACTGCAGGATTGGTGTCTTCGTACACCCGCATCTGTCCGTCGCTTCTTCTCACCTGAACGATCGGACCTTTCGGAATAAACAAACCGGCAATCTGTACCGCTTCGTCGAGCGAACCGCCGCCGTTGTATCTCAGGTCAAAAATAAGTCCTTTGATGCCTTCCTGTTTGAGACCTTCGATTTCTTTGACAATATCGTCAGACGGATCGCGTCCGTTTTTGTCATTGAAATTGGTATAGAATTCAGGCAGATAGATGATACCGTATTTCTCGCCGTTGTCATCGATGACCGCGCTTCTTGCAAATGCTTCTTCCTGTTCGATGACATCTCTGATCAGTCTGATGTCCTTCATCGATCCGTCTTTCTTTTTGACAGTCAGTGTAACTTCTGTTCCTTTTTTTCCTCTGATATGGCTGATTGCATCATCGAGCAGCATACCGACGATATTGACCGGTTCTTCACCTTTTTGTTTCACCATCACAATCTGGTCGCCGACTTCAAGCTGTCCGTCTTTCCAGGCGGGACCGCCGATTACAAGTTCCATAATGGTTGCATATCCTTTTTTGTCCTGAAGCAAAGCACCGATTCCTTCGAGCTGGCCCGAAATGCTCACATCAAATTTGTCTTTGTCCTGCGGTGAAAAATAACTGGTGTGCGGATCATAACGCTCTGCAAAAGCGTTGATGTAATAACCCAGAAATTTTTCTTTTTTGAGCTGTGTCTGTCTTCTGAAGAAATCAGAAATATTTTCGGACACATTTTCTCTTGCTTCTTTTTCGAGTTCTGCAAACGTCAGACCGGCTTTGGTTGAATCTTCCTGAAGTCTGATCAATTCGTTCAGCGCATTGTATTTCAGATATTTTCTCCAGTAATCTTTTGACTGATTTTTATCTCTCGCATAGGTCAGTACATCTTCACCGATCAGAAAATCTTCATCAACCGAATAGTCAAAAGGTTCTTTCAGAATTTCTTCCGAATAGACTTTTGCTTCCTTGAATCTTTGAAACAAAGTGTCGATGGTTGAATTGAAAAATGTCAGATCCTGATTGTTGAAATAATCGTCAAGATTGTGGTAATCCTTTTTGAAATAATCATAATCCGACTTCAGCAAATATCTTTTGTTGGGGTCGATTTTTTCAAAATAGGCATTGAAAACTTCCTCGGAAAAATTATCATTGATAATCTGAGGACGATAATGCATATAGGTCAGTGTATTTTTTACATTTCTTATAATGCTCTTGATTTTCGTATCGTCATTTGTATTTCCGGGTGTGCAAAAGCAGAACGCCAAAAAACACATGGACAAAAATGAAAGTATCACAAAAGTTCTTTTCATCAGCATAAAATATCCTTATATTGGGTCATTAAATTTCTAACAAATATAGAGCCAAAAACCAGTATGAAAACATTTGGCTCAAAAACTTTCAAATATAAATGAATCCAAACAATAAACCATTAATTCTGGTCACCAATGATGACGGAATAACGGCTCCCGGCATCAGGGCGCTGATCAAAATGATGAATGAAATCGGTGAAGTCTATGTGATTGCACCCGACAGTCCGCAGAGCGGAATGGGTCATGCGATAACTGTTGATTCCACGCTGTTTTGCGAGAAAGTAAAAATCGATGACGGACCTCAGTCAGACCGCGAATGGGCCTGTTCGGGCACACCGGTGGACTGTGTGAAGCTGGGTATCAACCGGATACTGCCAAGAAGACCGGATATCTGTGTTTCGGGCATCAATCACGGTTCAAATTCATCGATCAATGTGATTTATTCGGGTACGATGTCGGCGGCAGTTGAGGCGGGTGTGGACGGGATTCCGGCGATTGGTTTTTCGCTTTGTGATTTTTCATACAGCGCAGATTTCTTTGCAGCAAAAAATTATATCCAGCAGATTGTGAGAAGTGCAATCGAAAACAGGATGAAAAAAGGGATGGTGCTGAATGTCAATATTCCGAAACTTCCCGAACAGGAACTGAAAGGCATCAGAGTTTGCAGACAGGCAAAAGCGGTCTGGCAGGAGGAATACGATCAGCGAAAAGATCCGAGAGGAAGAACCTATTTCTGGCTGACCGGAAAATTTGTCAATCTCGACAGCGGAGATGATACCGATGAACGTGCTCTGGAGGAAGGTTATATCTCGGTGGTTCCGATTCAGTATGATATGACGGCGCATGATTATATTTCGGTGGTGAAGAGTTGGGAGTTGTAGGTTATCCAGCCGGATCTGAATTATTACGTTCTGATTTTTGAACCGTTCAGAAATCAAAGTTTTTTCTAACTATTTGTTTTGCGCAATACTGTTTTTTCCGTTTTAAATGCTTACAATTTAATACAGGGCTGTAACTGTGCGAAATAGGGTTTTTAATTTAAATTTCATCTGATTTTGATGGAATTTTGAATTGCGTATATTTGTGTGTTATGTGCAACCATACCGAACAAAACAACCAAACATTGACAGACAAAATTTATGATTCAAAAAATAAAATTAAAATTTGGTTCATCGACAACAAAGCCACCTCTTGAGACAGACTTAACCCCGATAACTGTTTTCGTGGGCCCAAATAATTCGGGTAAGAGTAAGGCGCTTCTTGAAATTGAGGAATTTTGTAAAAAGGGTAAATCTAATACACAACACGTAATTCTTTCAGAATTGGGATTCTCTCCAATTACTGACACTGAGAATGAAATTGAAAAACATACTCTTACTCCAAAGGCAAATGAGACTTTAGCACCTAATGAAATCATTTTTGGGGATTCTAAGGTTAGACATAAAGTTGACAAGAACGAATTAGTTAAAGCCTTAGGAAATGTTGCAGGTTACATAGAACACCTTTGTGTTTATTACCTGACCTTTAAAACTCTAAGAATAGGTGGCGGAAATAGAATTACTTTAATAAATGAACAAGCTGGGGGCGATTTACAAACTCAACCTCAAAACAGCTTACAAGTTCTTTTTCAAAACAATACAAAGCGAAATGAAGTAAGAAGAATAATTTTTGACGCATTTAAAAAGTATTTCGTTTTAGACCCAACTAAATTAGGACATCTTAGAATTAGACTTTCAGAAACAGCTCCTGTTGATGATATGCAAGAAAGAGGTATTCATCAGAGTGCTGTTGACTTTCATAAAAAAGCACTAGATATAAATTTGGCAAGCGATGGTGTAAAAGCATTTACTGGAATAATCACAACAATTATTGCAGGCGACCCAAGAGTAATACTAATTGATGAACCCGAAGCTTTTTTACATCCTTCATTAGCATCAAATTTGGGTAAAGAAATCAGTAACTCTGTAAGCGGGAGTTTTAAGAATCTTTTTGTTTCAACTCATAGTGCTAACTTTTTAATGGGTTGCATACAATCAGGTGTTCCTATTAATATTGTGCGACTCACATATTCAAACAATTCTCCAACAGCAAGAATATTACCTAGTGATAAAGTATTAAAATTAATGCGACACCCATTACTAAGGTCAACAGGTGTTCTCAATGGATTATTTTACGAATATGTGATTGTAACCGAAGCTGATTCAGACAGAGCGTTTTATCAAGAAATTAATGAAAGACTTTTAGCATTTGAACCAAGTAAAGGAATTCCAAATTGCCTTTTTTTAAATGCCCAAAACAAACAGACTATACACGAAATATTACGGCCATTACGAGAAATGGGAATTCCTTGTGCAGCAATAGTAGATGTTGACGTAGTTAAAGAAGGTGGAACTGTTTGGACAAACTTATTAAGCAGTGCAAATTTTCCATCTGTAACAATTCAATCAACTGGCATTTCTCGAGGACATATAAAGTCGGCATTTGACGCAAAAGGGATAAATTTTAAAACAAACGGAGGAGTTGATGTTTTAGATAATCCAGAAAAAGAAGCTTGCAATAATCTCTTTGACCAATTGGACGAATATGGGATTTTTGCAGTAAGAAAAGGCGAATTAGAAAGTTGGTTAAAACCGCTTGGGACAACAGCTAGTCATAGTCCAGAGTGGCTAATAGAAATTTTTGAGAAGTTAGGCGAAGACCCGTCATCTGGAACTTATGTCAAACCATCAACAGGAGACGTATGGGACTTTATTTTTAAAATAAAAACTTGGTTTACTAATCCGACAAGAAAAGGAACTCCTGAATAAAAAATGGCAGCACATAACAAGGTATTGCCAAAAGCGGGGCTGAACGGCTTCGATTGGACATTTGTGCAAGGTTCAACATTCGCTCTTCGATTGAATTTTTGTGATAAAAATCCCCGCCTTCGGCAATACCCAAAACGTTTGCAGCAATTCCGTAAAGACCGCCGATTCCAAACTGATTATAAAAAACCAATGAACAAATGGCAATGAATAAATTAGCAACGATACTTTTCTTCACAATGACAGTTGCTTTTGTTCACGGACAGGAACAACAGGATTTATCAGCTCTCTTAAATAAAATCAAAGCGATTAACGAAGTGCAATATGAATATGTGGGATTTGCAGGAACTCCAAGTGATAATTTTAAAAACTATTTAGATTTAAAAAGCAGAGCAACTTCGACACAGCTTATTGAACTCACCGATGACAATAACGCAGTAATTGCCTGTTATGCAGGCTGGGCGCTTATTGACAACTTATACAAGGACATTCCGTCTATTTTTACTAAGTTTCTGAATAATGACAAAAAAGTTTCAACTTTTGACGGGTGCATAAAATCATTAAACACATTATCAAGTGAATTCTATCACAGATATTGGAGCGGTGTAAGCGAAAAATCAACAGATAAAACTCTTTTTACTCTTGACAGCTTAATTCTATATAAGGACAACAGTAATTGGTTGCTGATAACCCGAGCATTGGAAAACAGAATATATCCGGCTTCGTTCAATAAAAGGATCGAATATTTGGCTTTTACAAAAACCAATAAGGATGCAATCAATTACTTAAAAAAGCTGAATGATAAAGCCTATGAAGAACCAATAAAACTGGCGACAATTAAATATTTTAAAGAAACCGACTTTAGCAAAGTTGGAATTTCAGTTTACTTGGAAACTTTAAAAGAACTTCTAAATTATAATGATGAAAAGCTGAAACCTCTTATTACAGAAAAATTAAAGAAAGACATATTCTGGAGGTCGTCTGAAAAAGAGTTTACGAAAGTGCTTGCAAAAAATGGCATTCAGCTGACAAATATTAAATGACAAAAAAATTAACAAATGAAAAAGATACTCCTACTAACTGTATTCGCATTATTTCTCTCATGTGCAACACAGCCATCACAGAATATTCCGCAAAGTTTTAGTGCTAAATCGAATGAAGGGATGATTATAGGGTCGATAGCATTTGAAAACGAAAAGCCAATCTTTAACAGTTACACTTTTCTATATTACGGCCCGGCCAAAAAAAATTATATCAGTATTCATCCGGAACAGACTTTAAAGATGAAATTCAAACCTGATTTTTTTGACAGTAACAAAGCGGTTTATCTTTTTTCAATATCCGGAATACCGGGGAATTATGAATTTACAATTTTAAAATTTTTTGAAAATGGCGGTTTTGTAACATATAATCTCACTGCTCCGATCAATGTGAATTTTGAAATTGAAAAAGGAAAAGTAAAATACTTGGGTGAAATTTATGTTAACTATAATCAGCAAATTATTCAATTGAATGATCAAAAAGAAAGAGATCTGCCTAAGATCAATGAAATGTTTCCGTATCTAAAGGTAGAATAGAAAACTGAAGTAACAACAGTTTTTAACCAATGGTTTTATTTCTGAATTCTTTGAGTAAAAATTTTGTGTAGATTTGAAGTACCGGATACGTCAGGCAGGTAGGACGTTTGCGATTATATTATATGAAATGCAGAATACAACAATCATCACTTTAATTATTCTAATTTTAATCTCTTGTAATCAAAAAAACAGGAGAAATACATTAAAGAATCCATTCAAAAAACTGAAGACTTAAAGAATATTAATGAAGACTGGACAATCGAAAAACTTAATAAAGAACACCCTTATGATTATTTTGATACTATCTTGAGCAATGGTTATCATTTGTATTTTTCTTATTTTCAAAAAAATAAAGATGATCAAATCCTAAAATGTTTAACTCTAAAAAGAGGCGAAATAATTATTGACACATTGAATATAATGGGTTATGCTGCATTACATAAAAACCTTGGTTATATTGGAACAGACTTTAAAGATTATTTTGCCTTTGTAAATTCATTTGGGAGTGGAAATCCTCACTATCTTACTTTAATAAGAAAAAAAGATGCCAAGCAAATAAAAACCGGATATATAATAAGTTCAAATTTGAATCCTGAATTACTTGTGTACGAAGATAAAGCTGATGGAAAATTAAAGATTTTCGATTTTGAAAACATGAAAGACATTGATATTAACGATATAAATTATGACTGCTTTATATGGCAACTTTCAGAAGCCCTGACTATAAAAAAAGTGACAAAATCAGAAGTTTTTATCGAATACATTGACAACGATGAAAATGTAAATAATTATAAATACAATCGCTAATGACCCCTTTGATTTGATCTAATTCAATCAATAAACAATAAGCGTTGTTTTCATTACTTTTGAGCATTCTTTAAAACAGCTGTATTCCAAATTTTGCTTTAAATGCTATACTTGCAGTGTCAATCGTCTGGCTGAATCCGACTTGAAAAAGACCAAACAGCAATAAGGATAAAATAATTTTCATGCTTCAAAATTTACAAAAAGAAAACATTATAAAGATATCCAATTTTAATTCAGACTTGAAAAATTAAATCAAAAAAAGACCCTGCCGCATTTGCAACAGGGTCTGTATTTAATCAGTGATTTACTTTTTTAAGCTTCACCGGGAGGGCCGAAACTCATCGGCATTTGTGCAGACTGGTTGTCTTTGATGTTACCGTATTGCTTTTCAAAACGGCCCACATTTTCAGCCAGTGCAGCAGCCAGCCTTTTGGCATGTTGCGGAGTCAGTATGATTCTTGACTTCACTCTTGCCTTTGGCACTCCGGGCATCATCTGAATGAAATCCACCACAAATTCTGTGGGTGAATGATTGATCACTGCCAGGTTTGAATAAACCCCTTCAGCGGTCTGATCATTGATTTCTATATTGATGTTTTTTTGTTCTTCTGCCATCAGATTACAGTTTTTTCGGTTACCAATTCTTCATATTCCTTTTGTGAACCGACGATGATGTTCTGATAATCTTTCAGTCCGGTTCCGGCAGGAATCAGGTGTCCTACAATCACATTCTCTTTCAGACCGTTCAGATCATCCAGTTTTCCGGCAATCGCAGCTTCGTTCAAAACCTTGGTGGTTTCCTGGAAGGATGCAGCCGACATAAATGATTTGGTCTGAAGCGAAGCTCTGGTGATACCCTGCAGCATCGGTTCGGCCGTTGCCGGCATCGCCTCTCTTGCAGTAACCAGATTCTTGTCTTCGCGTTTGAGAATTGAATTCTCGTCTCTCAGTTCTCTGGCGGTGATGATCTGTCCGGGTTTCAGGTTTGAACTTTCGCCCGCATCTTCTACCACCTTCATTCCAAAGATTCTGTCGTTTTCTTCAAGGAAGTCGTCTTTGTGTTCAAGGCTGTCTTCGAGGAATCGGGTATCTCCCGGATCAACGATTCTTACTTTTCTCATCATCTGACGTACGATGATTTCAAAGTGTTTGTCGTCAATCTTCACACCCTGCAGACGATAGACATCCTGGATTTCATTGACCAGATATTCCTGTACAGCGGTCGGTCCTTTGATTCTCAAAATATCTTCAGGAGTGGTTGCACCGTCAGAAAGCGGCATACCAGCTCTTACAAAGTCGTTCTCCTGAACCAGGATCTGATTTGAAAGTTTCACCAGATATTTAAAGATTTCGCCGGTTTTTGATTCCACCATGATTTCGCGGTTACCTCTTTTGATCTTACCGAATGAAACCACACCGTCAACTTCTGCAACAATTGCAGGGTTCGACGGATTACGCGCTTCAAACAGCTCGGTCACCCTTGGCAGACCACCGGTGATATCACCCGCTTTTGCAGATCTTCTCGGAATTTTAACCAGTACCTTGCCTGCTTTGATCTTCTCACCGTCATTGACGATCAGGTGAGCGCCCACCGGCAGGTTGTAGTTTCTTTCTTCTCCGCCTGTCACCATCACTTTCAGTGTAGGTATCAGTTTTTTGTTTTTGGATTCTGAAATTACTTTTTCCTGGAAACCGGTTTGTTCGTCAATCTCCAGCTGGAAGGTTGATCCCTGCTCGATATTTTCATATTCGACCTTACCTGCAGATTCTGCAATGATCACCCCGTTGTACGGATCCCAGCTCGCAATCACATCTCCTTTCGCAATCTTCTGACCTTCCTTGACATGAAGTACAGAACCGTAAGAAATATTGTGATTCATACGAACGTTTCCTGTTGCGTCGATCAGCTTCATTTCGGTTGATCTCGATACCACAACTTCTACCTGCTTACCGGATTCGTCTTCAGATTTAACCGTTCTGAGATCTTCAAATTCGATATGTCCGTCAACTTTTGCAATGATCGATGACTGTTCTGATACGTTACCTGCGATACCGCCGACGTGGAAGGTTCTCAACGTCAGCTGAGTACCCGGCTCACCAATCGACTGTGCCGCAACCACTCCAACCGCTTCACCTTTCTGAACCTTTTTACCGGTTGCAAGGTTTCGGCCGTAGCAGCATGAACAGATTCCCGATTTGGATTCACAGGTCAGCGGCGATCTTACTTCAACCACATCAATACCTGCTTTTTCGATCGCTTCACCGATTTCTTCGGTAATCACTTTATCTGCAGCAACGATCAGATCTCCTGTATTCGGATCGGTCACGTCGTGCAGTGAAGTTCTTCCCAAAATTCTTGAAGAAAGCGATTCGATGATCTCCTCATTTTTCTTCAGTGCAGTCACATCGACACCTCTCAGCGTACCGCAGTCTTCTTCGGTAATGATCACATCCTGAGCCACGTCAACCAGCCTTCTTGTCAGATAACCCGCATCGGCTGTTTTCAGTGCGGTATCGGCAAGACCTTTACGCGCACCGTGGGTTGAGATAAAGTATTCAAGGATCGAAAGACCTTCACGGAAGTTTGAAATAATCGGGTTTTCAATGATCTCACCTCCGGTCGCGCCTGCTTTCTGCGGTTTTGCCATCAGACCTCTCATACCTGCCAGCTGGCGGATCTGTTCTTTCGAACCTCTCGCACCCGAGTCAAGCATCATATATACCGAGTTGAAACCATCCTGGTCTTCGGTCATTCTTCTCATCACCATTTCGGTCAGCGTCGCATTGGTATTGGTCCAGACGTCGATCACCTGATTGTAACGTTCGTTGTTGGTAATCAGACCCATGTTGTAATTGGTCTTGATGCCTTCAACCTGCTCAATCGCATTTGCAATCAGATCTTTTTTCTTGTCCGGAATCAGGATGTCACCCAAACTGAATGACAGTCCGCCTTCAAATGCACTTCTGTACCCGAGATCTTTCATCTTGTCAAGGAAAGCTGCAGTGGTCGGGAAATCGGTCAAAGCAAGGATTCTGCTGATGATTGATCTCAGTGATTTCTTGGTCAGCAGTTCATTGACAAAACCAACCTGTGTCGGAACGATCTGATTGAACAGCACTCTTCCGACGGTGGTTTCAACCAGTCTTTCGACCAGCTCCTCACCTTCTCTTACCTTGGTTTTAACTTTGACAACCGCATTCAGATCAACACTTTTTTCATTGAATGCAATTTCAACTTCTTCCGCAGAATAGAATACAATTCCTTCTCCTTTTGCTCCTTTTTTGGCTTTGGTAATGTAATACAGTCCCAATACCATGTCCTGAGACGGAACCGCAATCGGAGATCCGTTTGCCGGATTCAGAATGTTTTGCGAGGCAAGCATCAGCAGCTGTGCCTCAAGAACCGCTTCGGGTCCCAAAGGCAGGTGAACCGCCATCTGGTCACCGTCAAAGTCGGCATTGAACGCGGTACAGACCAGCGGGTGCAATTGGATTGCTTTTCCTTCGATAAGTTTCGGCTGGAATGCCTGAATACCCAAACGGTGCAGCGTTGGTGCACGGTTGAGCAGTACAGGGTGTCCTTTCAAAACATTTTCAAGGATATCATAAACCACCGGCTCTTTTTTGTCGATGATCTTTTTGGCTGATTTAACTGTTTTTACAATTCCTCTTTCGATCAGTTTACGAACGATAAACGGTTTGTAAAGTTCTGCCGCCATGTCTTTTGGCAGACCGCATTCATACAGTTTCAGACTCGGGCCGACGACGATTACGGAACGGGCCGAATAGTCAACCCTTTTACCCAAAAGGTTCTGACGGAAACGTCCCTGTTTTCCTTTCAGCGAGTCTGAAAGCGATTTCAGCGCACGGTTACCGTCTGCTTTTACTGCAGAAGCTTTTCTGGTATTGTCAAACAGTGAATCCACGGATTCCTGAAGCATCCTCTTTTCATTTCTCAAAATCACCTCAGGCGCCTTGATCTCCATCAGTCGTTTCAAACGGTTGTTTCTGATGATCACACGACGGTAAAGGTCATTCAGGTCAGAGGTTGCAAAACGTCCTCCGTCGAGCGGAACCAATGGTCTCAGCTCAGGCGGAATCACGGGAACAACTCTCATCACCATCCATTCGGGACGGTTGACATGATGAAGATTTGATTCTCTCAGCGATTCTACCACCTGAAGTCTCTTGAGTGCTTCTGTTCTTCTCTGTTTTGATGTTTCGTTATGTGCTTTGTGTCTCAATTCGTACGACAGATCGTCCAGATTGATTCTCTTCAGCAAATCTTCAAGTGCCTCAGCACCCATTTTCGCAATAAATTTGTTCGGATCTGTATCTTCCAGATACTGATTGTCTGCCGGAAGGGTATCCAGAATATCAAGATATTCTTCTTCGGTCAGGAAGTCCAGTTTTTCCAGATCACCGCCTTCGGGCGCTTTTGCAATACCCGGCTGAATGACCACATATCTTTCATAATAGATGATCATATCCAGTTTCTTTGACGGAAGACCGAGTACATAACCGATCTTGTTCGGAAGCGAACGGAAATACCAGATGTGTGCCACCGGAACCACCAGATTGATGTGTCCGATACGCTCACGTCTTACCTTCTTTTCGGTTACTTCCACACCGCAACGGTCACAGACAATCCCTTTGTAACGGATTCTCTTGTACTTGCCGCAGGCGCATTCGTAATCTTTAACAGGCCCGAATATCCTTTCACAGAACAAACCGTCTCTTTCAGGTTTGTGAGTTCGGTAATTAATCGTTTCAGGCTTCAGCACCTCTCCTCTCGATTCCTGAAGGATAGATTCGGGTGATGCCAGTCCGATTCGGATTTTTGAAAATTTACTGGTTTTATTTTTTGTTGACATAATGATTTCTTCTAATCAATTAAAAATTTAATAAGTCCGGATTCCGACGGCGGAACCGCCGGAACCGAAACAGTCAATTTTATTCCTCAAGGTTAATATCCAGTCCAAGACCCTGCAGTTCGTGCAGAAGTACGTTGAATGATTCCGGAATTCCGGGTTCAGGCATAGGCTCACCTTTTACGATTGCCTCGTAGGTTTTTGCCCTTCCGATCACGTCGTCCGATTTCACGGTCAGTATCTCTCTCAGGATGTTCGCAGCACCGAATGCTTCAAGCGCCCAAACCTCCATTTCTCCAAAACGCTGACCACCAAACTGTGCCTTACCGCCCAACGGCTGCTGGGTAATCAGTGAGTACGGTCCGATTGATCTCGAGTGCATTTTGTCGTCAACCAGGTGACCGAGTTTCAGCATATAGATCATGCCGACGGTCGCCATCTGTGCAAAACGCTCACCGGTACCGCCGTCATACAGATAAGTGGTTCCGTATTTTGGAAGACCTGCCTTCTCGATCAGATCATTGATCGGTTCGATTTCGGCACCGTCAAAGATCGGAGTTGCATAGGTTTCACCCAATTTTGCACCAGCCCATCCGAGAACGGTTTCATAAATCTGACCGATGTTCATACGTGAAGGTACACCCAGCGGGTTCAGAACGATGTCAACCGGAGTCCCGTCTTCGAGGAACGGCATGTCTTCGTCTCTGACGATTCTGGATACGATACCTTTGTTTCCGTGACGGCCAGCCATCTTGTCACCGACTTTCAGCTTACGCTTTTTGGCAATGTAGATTTTGGCCAGTTTGACGATTCCCGAAGGAAGTTCGTCACCCACAGAAACGGTGAACACCTCACGATTCAGCGAACCGTGCAGGTCGTTGTATTTGATCTTATAATTGTGAAGCAGCTGTTTGACCTGGTCATTCTTAACCTCGTCAACCACCCAGATGCTTTCCGCACCTGTCAGATTCAGATAATCTTCAACAGATGAAAGGATCTTTTTGGTGAATTTTGTTCCTTTTTTGATGATTTCTTCGTTCAGGTCATTGAATACGCCCTGAGAAGTTTTACCGTCAAGCAGCAGGAACAGTTTGTTCAGCAAAGTTTCTCTCAGCTCGTCAAATTTCTTTTGGAAATCAGACTCAATGCTGTCGATGATTGCTTTGTCCTGGGTTCTTCTTCTTTTGTCTTTGATGCTTCTTGAGAACAGTTTCTTGTCGATTACTACACCATGAAGTGACGGAGAAGCTTTCAGTGAAGCGTCTTTCACATCACCCGCCTTGTCGCCAAAGATGGCTCTCAGCAGTTTTTCTTCAGGGGTCGGATCAGATTCTCCTTTTGGTGTAATCTTACCGATCAGTATATCACCCGGTTTTACTTCTGCACCGACACGGATCATACCGTTTTCATCCAGATCTTTGGTCGCTTCTTCAGAAACGTTCGGGATGTCTGCGGTCAATTCTTCCATACCGAGTTTGGTATCACGGACTTCAAGCGAATATTCGTCCACGTGAACCGATGTAAACCAGTCTTCGCGCACTACTTTTTCGTTGATTACAATCGCATCCTCAAAGTTGTAACCTTTCCAGGGCATAAATGCAACCAGCAGGTTTCTGCCGAGTGCAAGTTCGCCGTTTTCAGTTGCATAACCTTCACAAAGCACCTGGCCTTTATGAACTCTGTCGCCTTCCTGTACGATAGGCTTCAGTGTAATGGTGGTACCCTGATTGGTTTTTCTGAATTTGGTCAAATGATAACTTTTCTCTGCCTGATCGAAGCTTACAATTTCCTCATCTTCGGTTCTGTCGTATTTGATCGAAATCTTATCTGCATCCACATAGGTAACCGTACCGCTTCTTTCTGCGTTGATCAGAATTCTTGAATCGGTTGCCACCTGTTTTTCAAGTCCGGTACCTACGATCGGTGCCTGAGCTTTCAACAGCGGAACCGCCTGACGCATCATGTTTGATCCCATCAGCGCACGGTTGGCGTCGTCATGTTCCAGGAACGGAATCAATGAAGCCGAAATTGATGCAATCTGATTGGGCGCAATATCCATCAGCTGAACTTCGTCGGGTGAAACCACCGGGAAATCACCGTCTTCACGGGCAGTGATACGGTCGCTGACAAATTTTCCGTTGTCATCAATCGGCGCATTTGCCTGTGCAATCGTCATTTCTTCCTCTTCTTCTGCTGACAGATAGATCGGTTCTGATTTCAGATCGACTTTTCCGTTTTCAACCTTTCTGTATGGAGTTTCAATAAATCCGAGATTGTTCACTTTTGCAAATACACAAAGTGAAGAAATCAGACCGATGTTCGGACCTTCAGGGGTTTCGATCGGACAAAGTCTTCCGTAGTGTGTATAGTGCACGTCACGCACCTCAAAGCCTGCTCTCTCTCTGGACAGACCGCCGGGTCCCAGTGCAGACAGTCTTCGCTTGTGAGTGATCTCAGAAAGCGGATTGGTCTGGTCCATAAACTGTGAAAGCTGATTGGTTCCGAAGAATGAGTTGATGACAGACGAAAGTGTTTTTGCATTAATCAGGTCGATCGGTGTAAACACCTCGTTGTCACGAACATTCATTCTCTCACGGATGGTTCTTGCCATACGTGCCAAACCTACACCGAACTGTGCAGCCATCTGTTCACCAACGGTTCTCACACGACGGTTTGACAGGTGGTCGATATCGTCAACTTCAGCTTTTGAGTTGATCAGTTCGATCAGGTATTTGATAATCGATATAATATCTTCTCTGGTCAGAATCTGAACATCTTCAGGAATATCCAGAGAAAGTTTTTTGTTCAGTCTGTATCGTCCCACTTCTCCCAACGAATATCTCTGTTCCGAGAAAAAGAGTTTGTCGATGATTCCTCTTGCGGTTTCCTCATCAGGCGGCTCGGCATTTCTCAGCTGACGGTAGATGTATTCAACCGCTTCCTTCTGGGTATTGGTCGGGTCTTTCTGAAGTGTGTTGTGGATAATCGAGTAATCAGAAGATTTATTGTCCTCTTTGTGAACCAAAATTGATTTCACACCCGAATCAAGAATCTGATCGATATGATCTTTTTCAATCACTGTCTCACGATCGAGGATGATCTCGTTACGTTCGATTGAAACCACTTCACCTGTATCTTCATCCACAAAATCCTCATGCCAGGTGTTCAGTACACGGGCAGCAAGTTTTTTGCCGACTGCTTTTTTAATCGATGTCTTGGTAACTTTGATTTCTTCTGCAAGGTCAAAGATTTCGAGTATATCTTTGTCTTTCTCGTAACCGATGGCTCTGAGCAGTGTGGTCAAAGGTAATTTTTTCTTACGGTCGATGTAGGCATACATCACGCTGTTGATGTCGGTTGCAAACTCGATCCACGAACCTTTGAAAGGAATAATTCTGGATGAATACAGTTTGGTTCCGTTGGCGTGATAAGACTGACCAAAGAATACACCGGGTGAACGGTGAAGCTGTGAAACGACCACTCTTTCCGCACCGTTGATGATGAACGAGCCCGAGTTGGTCATATAGGGGATGGTACCCAGATAAACGTCCTGAACAACGGTTTCAAAATCTTCGTGTTCGGGATCGGTACAATACAATTTCATTCGCGCCTTGAGCGGGACACTGTATGTCAGACCTCTTTCGATACACTCGTCGATGGTGTAACGGGGCGGGTCAACAAAGTAATCCAGGAATTCAAGTACGAATTGATTTCGGGTGTCTGAAATCGGGAAGTTTTCAGCAAAAGTCTTGTACAGACCTTCTTTTGCCCTTTGGTCAGGACGGGTTTCCAATTGAAAGAAATCCTCAAAAGATTTAATCTGAATGTCCAAAAAGTCCGGAAACTCTGTGTGTACTTTTGTAGCTGAAAAGCTGATTCTCTGATTTCTCTGAGCCTTAACGTCTTTTTTACTCATAAGAATTTTAGAAATGGGTTAAAAAAATATTTTGTTTTCCAAAAAAATATCAGACATTTGCCTTTGCAGGCCTCTGCCCAACTGCAACACTGGTATATCTTTTCACAGCGTAGTGCAAAATATTTTTTTCCTTCGTCTAACTGTAAAACGGTTGAAACAACTACAAACAAAAAAATCCCTCCGATTTTGTCGAAGAGCTGATTATCAATAAGTTATTCAAATATAACTGTTTACCATTATCAAAAGGACAGCAAATGTACAAAATTTGTCAGACAATGCGTTAATTTTTTTCAAACTTTTTTTTAAGTTTAAAATTATTTTTTTACTTTTCGCCTCATTTTCTGAAAACAGTTCATTTCAACAAAAAAGTTTTTTTTCAATTTTTTCAAAAATTAATGATACAAAAAATAAATATTTGATTACTTTTATCTGTTCAATTCAACCAACCCTAAAACTTGTCTCCTGTCCGATCAGGTCAGAAGATTGTGCGAAAACAAAATGAAAATCAGCATCATCATTCCAATCTACAATGTAGAGAAATACCTGGATGCCTGTCTTGACAGTGTGATCCATCAAACCCATCAGGATATTGAAATCATACTGATCAACGACGGTTCAACCGACGGCAGTCTTCAGATTTGTGAAAAATACAAAAATTCGGACGGCAGAATTTTACTGATCAACAAAGAAAACAATGGTCTGGCTGAAGCCAGAAATTCAGGTTTTCAATGTATAACGGGCGAATATGTCTGTTTTGCGGACAGTGATGATGTGCTTGCATTTGATTATGTGAAAAAATTAATCGAAACCAGTCTGAAGTTTGATGCGGATATTGTGGAATGTGATTTTATAAAATTCGAAACCGATGATGAACTTCAGGAATTAAAAGTTGAAAGATCAGATTCCGGAGAAGAAGAATATAAAGTTGAAGTATATAATAAGGTGGAAGCATTAAAACTTTTATTGACTGACGAGCTCAGGTCTATCGTCTGGAATAAACTGTACAACAGAAAACTGATCGGTCCGATTTTATTTGAAAAAGGAAAGATTCACGAAGATCAGTTTTGGACGCATCAGATTTTTGCGCAGGCAGACAAAGTGGTTCATCTCAGAGCTCCGCTTTATTATTACCGAATTCATTCAGAGAGCATTATGGGAAGAGAATATCATCTCGAAAGACTTCATGACATTGAAGCTTTTGACGAACAGGTATTGTATATGCGAAAGAATTTCCCGTCATTGACCACTACCGCAATGAGAAGATTATTTTACAATGTTCTCAGACATTACAATCTGCTGAAAAGTTCAAATCTGAAAGGCGAAGCAGCGGAAAGAAAAAATATAATCAGTATTTTAAGAAAATACAATCACAAAGAATTCATAGCCGACTGGGGAAAGAAAGAAACATTTTGGTTCAAATTTCTGGTGTGCTGTCCGGCTTTCTGCTATTCGCTGATGAAGATCCTGAAGGATTTTTAATCTGAATTATTCACCGCAATTTTCAAAAATAAAAGAAAGCACTTTGAATCAAAGTGATCGGTGCGGTTTGTGCCTTGAATCCATCACAAAATAATTTCATGAATAATCCAGGCCAAATCAATAAAAAAACCGTCTCGTTAAAAAACAAGACGGTTTGTATGTGTCGGAAGAAGAACGGTCTTACGCGATTTCCACTTCTGCACCTGCTTCCTGAAGCTGTTTAGCCAAAGCATCTGCTTCGTCTTTAGAAACACCTTCTTTAACAGGGTTAGGAGCACCGTCAACCAAATCTTTTGCTTCTTTCAATCCTACACCGGTCAAATCTTTAACCAGTTTCACAACTGCAAGTTTGCTTGCACCTGCTGCTTTCAGGATTACATCAAATTCGGTTTTTTCTTCTGCAGCAGCAGCTTCACCGCCTGCAGCAGGACCTGCAGCAACTGCAACAGCTGCAGCAGCAGGTTCGATTCCGTATTCTTCTTTAAGGATGTTTGCCAACTCGTTTACATCTTTAACGGTTAGGTTTACCAAATCCTCAGCCAATTTTTTTAAATCTGCCATTTTTAATAATTTTTTTGTTGAACAACTTTTTAATTTTTGTTTCAAGTTTCAAGTTTCAGGTTTCAAGTTCTAAATTGATACTTTTTCCCTTTCACTTTCTACTTTCAACTATGATAATAATTAGAGTGCGTACTGATTTATTTTTCAGAAAGCGTTTTAACGATACCCGCAATCTTCTGTCCGCCGGTCTGCAGTTGTGAAACAACTGTTTTAAGCGGCGACTGAAGAAGACCGATGATCTCTCCAACCAATTCTTCTTTTGTTTTGAGGTTTGACAAAGCATTCAGCTGATCGTCACCCACAAACACCGCCTGATCGATCCAGGCTGCTTTCAAAATCGGTTTATCTGATTTCTTTCTGAAATTCTCAATCACTTTGGCCGGCGCATTGCCTTTTTCTGCCGTCATGATTGCAGTATTCCCTTTCAATGAGCCGTAAAGACCGTCGAATTCTTTTGCTTCGATTCGCTCCATTGCTTTTTTCAAAAGGGTGTTCTTTACCACCTTCAGAGAGATTTCATTTCTGAAACACTGTCTTCTCAATTCGGTAGTGTTGGCCGAATTCAAACCTTCAATATCAGCAAGATAGATGATGTTTGACTCTTCCAATACCGCAGTCAGATCATCGATCATCTGCGCTTTTTGTTCTCTTGTCATTCCCATAATTCTTACTTATTTATTGGTTTAAACTCTTTGGATCAATATGGATACCCGGACTCATTGTACTTGAAAGCGTAATGCTTCTCATATAAGTACCTTTTGCAGTCGAAGGTTTCAATTTTGCCAGCGTGGAAACCAGTTCCACTGCATTGTCCTTAATCTTATCTGCTGTGAAAGACACCTTACCGATTGCGGCATGGATGTTTCCGTATTTGTCAACTTTAAAGTCTATTTTACCGGCTTTCACATCTGAGACTGCTTTACCCACTTCAACTGTAACGGTTCCTGCTTTTGGGTTTGGCATCAGACCTCTCGGACCGAGCACACGGCCCAGAGGCCCCAGTTTACCCATTACTGCAGGCATGGTTACGATCACATCTACGTCTGTCCAGCCATTCTTGATTTTGTCAAGATATTCGTCAAGACCTACGAAGTCAGCACCTGCTTCTTTGGCTTCCGCTTCCTTATCAGGCGTTACCAATGCAAGTACTTTCACATCTTTACCGGTTCCGTGGGGCAGAGAAACCACACCGCGCACCATCTGATTTGCTTTCTTCGGGTCAACGCCCAGACGAACTGCAATATCAACAGATGCATCAAATTTTGCGGTATTCACTTCCTTCACCAAAGCGGCTGCTTCATCTATTGTATAAAGTTTGGTTTTATCAACTTTAGCGTTTGCTTCCTTTTGTTTCTTTGTTAACTGAGCCATTTTTTCAATATTAAAAGATTACTCAGGAGCCTGACCTCCCTTTACAGCTATACCCATTGAACGGGCAGTACCTGCTACCATTTTCATTGCAGCATCAACAGTAAAGCAGTTCATATCCTGCATTTTGTCTTCTGCGATTGTTCTGATCTGATCCCAGCTTACAGTAGCCACTTTCACACGGTTGGGTTCTCCCGAACCTTTTTTGGCTTTTGCAATTCCCATCAATTGGATTGCAGCAGGAGGAGTCTTGATAACAAATTCAAAAGACTTGTCCTGATAAACCGTAATTACAACCGGCAAAACCTGACCCTGTTTTTCCTGGGTACGACCGTTAAACTGTTTACAAAACTCCATGATGTTGACACCGGCAGCACCCAGCGCCGGACCAACCGGCGGCGAAGGATTGGCCTGGCCTCCTTTGACCTGAAGTTTTATAACTTTTTCAACTTTCTTTGCCATTTTCTTTTTTAATTAATTTTTGAATAAAAATGAATTTGGAAGCATTTATTATTCAGTAAATTAGGTTACTCACAAACCCTATTTTACTTTTAGGACTGCAAAAGTATAAAATTTATTTAATCTGACAAAAGTAATTTGCTGATTTTTAATGAGATTTTTGAAATTTCTGCCAACCAAAAAAACAATCTTTTCAGAACGGTTTTCTATACAATTCAATTTCAAATTAAGTTGCAAAATTAATTTGCACCGTTTCCCCATGCCTTAATTTTGGAACCAATACCTGAAAAACGGCTTTTTCTTCAATTTCACTTGATTGATTGTTCATTATACGAACTAAAATGTACAATTTATTTTCTGCACAATTATCGATTACTTCATAATCAAAATTAGCTTCAGGCGAAATATAGTGTGAACCTATAATTAAATCATACAAACCAAAATCTATTTCAACCGAACAATTCAGCGTATTGACAAATTGTTCAAATTCCTGCTGATTATGAACAATCACATAATTTTCAGTTGTATTTAAAGTGAGATTCCACAGCGTTTCCTGGCAATTGGAAAAATCTTCAATGTTTCTGTATTCAACATATTCATTTCTACAGGAATTATCGTCATCATCTTTACACGAAAACAAACTTATACAGCCTATAAATGAAATGACCAGGAAATTTAATCTAACTTTCATGTTTTGAATTCTTTATTCAAGAACGCATATTCTCTATATAAATTTCAGTCTGTAATAAATTTCTTCTTTAATATCTGATAGAGGAATAGAATAGGATTCATTAAGAAGCATTTTTCTTCTGTATCCGGCAACAATAACATAAACGGGATTTGATATAAAATCAGACAAAATCTTTAACATCACTGACAAAAAAGCATATTTCGGAATTTGCTTAAATAATCGGATAAACGTCTTTTTATTAATCAATATTAAAGAATTTACTTATTTATCGATTGCAAAAATGTTAAAGCCTTTTCTTTATCATCAATTGATAATGTCAATTTTTTGCCATCCTTTTTAACTATGGCTATCGCATAATTAGTGTCAAGGATATATGACCATCCATACTTAGGAGAACGCCTGATTCCCCAACCTAAAAAATCATTTAGAGGAGAAATTTTTACAATTTCATATTTTTCAATATCCGTCCATAGAAGTTTCTTATTAATAAATGGAGGCATTGAATACTGAATCCCTTTGTTGTCTAATGTTACTTTCAAATAACCAAAATACAAGAGAATTCCTAATGGCAAAATCAGAAAAAATGACCAGTAAATAAATGAAAAGTCTTTTTTTGAAATTGAAAATATAACAAAGACAATGAATTGAAATATAAAAATAAATGCCAGGACTTTAGGATAATAGCTTTTGAAAGACATATTCTTTAAGTTTAAAGGTTCTATTTATGAATTATCTAAATTTGCTTATGTATTAAAACAGTGACAGGTCTATGTGACAGGTCTATGTCTCAAGTATATAATACCAGTATAGATAACATTGACAGGAAAAATGTTGGTAATCCATTAAGATAATAAAAAAAATGAAAAGTAATTCCAAAGAAAAAGCCACCTGAATCAGATGGCTTCCTATTTTTTACTGCAAAAAGCTTTTAAACTTTTTCAACCTGCATAAACGAAAGTTCCAAAGGTGTCTTTCGTCCGAAGATCAAAACCATCACTTCCAGTTTTCTCTTTTCCTCGTTGATTTTCTCAACCGTACCGTTGAATCCGTTGAAAGGACCGTCGATCACTTTTACGGTTTCGCCCACCAGATAAGGGATGTTCATCAGGTTTTCATCAGACTCGGCCAGTTCGTCAACCCTTCCGAGCATTTTGTTCACCTCAGACATTCTCATCGGAATCGGTTCGCCGCCTTTGGTCGCACTCAGAAAACTGATTACGCCCGGTATGCTTTTGATCAGATGCGGAACCTCTCCTTTGAGGTCGGCTTCGATCATCACATAGCCCGGATAGTACACTTTTTCTTTTTGTACTTTTTTACCGTTTTTAATCTGAATGACTTTTTCCATCGGCACCACGATCTGTCCGACAAAATCCTGCAACTTATGGTATTCGATTTCGTCTTCGATATAGGCTTTGATTTTAAGTTCCTGACCGCTAACGGTTTTCAGTACATACCATTTTTTATCGCTCATAACTAAATTGTCTGAAATTCTTATTTGAGTAATTCAAACATATTTTTGATAATCACATTTCCGAAGAAAGAGTCAACGGCATACAGGAAGATTGCCAAAATCAGAGTAGCAATTGCCACTACAATGGTGTCCTGCTGCAACTGGGACCACGAAGGCCAGGTTACATGATTTTTGAATTCGAAATATGATTCTTTTATAAAATTTAATGTCTTCATCTTTTCTGTTATTGCACGGGCACAAGGATTCGAACCCTGACCAGCGGTTTTGGAGACCGCGATACTAACCATTATACTATGCCCGTATGTGAGACAAGGTGTCCCCGAAAAAACCGGAGAACACCTTTCTCAATTCATATTATCAACTGTTATTAGTCAAGAATCTGAGTTACCTGACCGGCACCAACGGTTCTACCACCTTCACGGATAGCGAAACGAAGACCGTCGTTCAATGCGATCGGTTGGATCAAATCAACTTCGATGGTCAGGTTGTCACCCGGCAGTACCATTTCAACTCCCTCAGGCAGGTGAATTTCACCGGTTACGTCGGTTGTACGAACGTAAAACTGAGGACGGTATTTGTTGTGGAAAGGTGTGTGACGACCTCCTTCTTCTTTGGTAAGGATATAAACCTCAGCCTTGAATTTTTTGTGCGGTTTAACTGAACCCGGTTTTGCAATCACCATACCACGACGGATATCGGTTTTTTCAATACCTCTCAGCAACAGACCAACGTTGTCACCGGCTTCACCTCTGTCAAGTATCTTACGGAACATCTCAACTCCGGTAATGGTTGAAGTCAGTTTTTCATCACCCATACCTACGATATCCACACCGTCACCGGTGTTGATGATACCTGATTCGATACGCCCGGTAGCAACAGTACCACGACCTGTAATTGAGAACACGTCTTCGATCGGCATCAGGAATGCTTTGTCCTGATCACGAACAGGAAGTTCGATCCAGCTGTCAACAGCCTGCATCAGTTCCATTACAGAATCCACCCATTTTTGCTCTCCGTTCAACGCACCCAATGCAGAACCTCTGATTACGGGAGTGTTGTCTCCGTCATAATCGTAAGAAGAAAGGAGGTCTCTAACTTCCATTTCAACCAGTTCAAGCAATTCTTCATCGTCAACCATATCACATTTGTTCAGGAATACAACGATTCTTGGAACGTTTACCTGACGACACAAAAGGATGTGTTCACGGGTTTGCGGCATAGGTCCGTCAGTTGCGGCAACCACCAGGATTGCACCGTCCATCTGAGCAGCACCTGTAACCATGTTCTTCACGTAGTCAGCGTGACCGGGGCAGTCAACGTGTGCATAGTGACGGCCTTCAGTCTGATACTCAACGTGTGAAGTGTTGATGGTGATACCTCTTTCTTTTTCTTCCGGAGCATTGTCGATTTGATCGTAAGCTCTTGCTTCTGACAAACCAGCGTCTGCCAATACTTTGGTAATAGCAGCAGTCAAAGTGGTTTTACCGTGGTCAACGTGACCGATGGTTCCGATATTCAAATGCGGCTTATTACGATTAAATGTTTCCTTTGCCATTTTAAAATAATTTCTATGTTATACTAAATTCTAATTAATCTCAAATACCAAAAAAACCGGTGAATTCTGTTTCATATTCAACTCAGTTTTATTCTTTCACTGCGATGCTTAGAGCCAATGACGGGATTTGAACCCGTGACCTCGTCCTTACCAAGGAAGCGCTCTACCACTGAGCTACATCGGCGAAATCTTGAGCGGGAAACGGGACTCGAACCCGCAACATTCAGCTTGGAAGGCTGACGCTCTACCAATTGAGCTATTCCCGCCTGAGACCGGTGAAACCCGGTACTGTTCATTTTGGTGGGGAGAGCAGGATTCGAACCTGCGAAGGTGAAACCAACAGATTTACAGTCTGTCCTCGTTGGCCGCTTGAGTATCTCCCCAAACTTAGACTTTATGAGCCGGCAGAGGGATTCGAACCCACGACCCCGAGATTACAAATCACGTGCTCTGGCCAGCTGAGCTATGCCGGCATTTATCTATGTTTTTTATGTAAAAGAACAGCCCGTTTTATTTAACGGACTGCAAATGTACGAAGTTTTATGTATTCTCCAAATTTTTGGAAAAAAATATTTGAATGCTATCTGACAGCTGATTTTTCCTTCCTTCTGATGATCATTTTCTTGAGTGCTTCAATCGACAAATCAATGCATTCCTCAAAGGTCTGACCCGATTTTTTAACCACGATGTCGTCGCCCGGAACCTCCAGACGGATATCAACAAATTTGTTCTCCTTTTCCGATACGTTTTCAACTCTCATTGATACCTGCGCCGATAAAATCTTATCGTAAAACTGTTCCAGTTTACCCAATTTCTTTTCAACATATTCGTCCAGTCCCGGCTTTGCGTTGAAATTCACTGTTTGAAGATTAATTGTCATAATTTTTAATTTTTGTCGCTCCTTGGATGAGCTTTGTTAAACACTTCTTTTAATTGTTCGATGCCGCTGTGTGTGTAAACCTGGGTCGCCGCCAAACTTGAATGCCCCAAAAGTTCTTTGACCGCATTCAGATTCGCTCCGTGGTTCAGCAGATGAGTGGCAAAACTGTGCCTCAAAATATGAGGACTTTTATTCATCTTCGTACTGACGATACTAAGGTAATTATTTACTAATTTATAAACAAATTTATCGTACAAAGACTGACCTTTTTTTGTCAAAAACAACTGCTGATTTTTATCACCAAAACATTCATTCCTCTCTTTGACATATCCGACAAGCCTTTCGCTCAATTCACTGCCGATTGGAATCAGCCTTTCCTTATTTCTTTTGCCCAGTACCTTCAGACTTTTTTCGTCAAAATTCAAATCAGAAATCTTCAGACCGATCAGTTCTGCCCTACGCATACCGGTCTGATAAAACAATTCGATGATCAGCCGGTCACGACGGCCTTCAAAATCATTGGAAAAAATTCCTTCGGTTTCAAACAGATTCCGGATCTCATCTTCAGAAAATGGAATCCTCACCTTATTGTTATGTTTCAGGGTCGAAATCATAGCCGCCGGAGACTGATCGATTTCCTGAATCTTCAGCAGGTATTTGTAATAGGATTTGAGCGAGCTGATTTTTCGGTTGATGCTCCGTTCGGAAAAATCGGATTGGGAAAGATGCATCAGAAAGTTTCTGAGATCGAGTTTTTTTGCTTTTGAAATATCTTCCGAACCGTTTTCGGCATGATAGAATTCGGCAAAACCGTTCAGATCGTTTTCATAACTCTCAACAGTTCTCAGCGAATACTTTTTTTCAAACCTCAAATAATCAAGAAACTTTTGTACCGACATAAAAAAAGCTGTTCACCAAAGTTAAAAAACTTTGATGAACAGCTGTGTATCTTTACAGTAAAAATATTAAGCCTCTTCTTTGCTCAGCATTTGCTGCTTGTATGCGGCTCTTGCTCTCTGCTGTCTTTTGGTTACAGAAGGCTTGGTGAACTGCTGACGGCTTCTCAGCTGACGAACCACACCGGTTCTGTCAAACTTACGTTTGTATTTCTTTAGTGCTTTGTCAATCGACTCTCCGTCTTTTACTGTTATTATCAACATAATGATCTCTTATTTTTTAGGTGTGCAAATATAGCAATGATTTTAATAATGACAAATATTTTTTGAGCATTATTTAATTATCTTCAATTTCCCGACAAAAGTTCGGTTTAATCTTTCAGAATATTTCTTCCGATCACCAGTTTCTGAATCTCGGTTGTGCCTTCACCAATGGTGCAAAGCTTAGAATCCCGATAATATTTTTCGGCCGGAAAATCTTTGGTGTAACCGTAACCTCCGAAAATCTGAACCGCCTCATTTGCAATCCTCACACAGGCTTCAGATGCATAGTATTTTGCCATCGCACCTTCGGTTGCCATCGGCAGATGATTATTTTTCAGATAAGCCGCCTTTCTGATCAGCAGTTCCGAAGCATCAATTTCGGTTGCCATTTCTGCCAGTTTGAAATTGATTGCCTGGAAGTTTGCAATCGGCTGTCCGAACTGATGTCTTTCTTTTGCATATTTCAAAGCAGCTTTGTAAGCTCCTTTTGCAATCCCGAGACTCAATGCAGCAATCGAAATTCGGCCACCGTCCAGTATGGTCAGCGCCTGATGAAATCCGCTGCCGACCTCGCCGAGTCTGTGGCTGTCCGGAACTCTGACATTGTCAAAAATCAATTCTGCAGTTTCGGATGCTCTCATTCCGAGTTTGTTTTCCTTTTTTCCCGAGCTGAAACCGGGCATTCCTTTTTCCAATACAAAAGCAGTTGAATTTTGTTTGGCGCCTTTCTCTCCGGTACGTGTCATCACGACTGCAATGTCACCGCTGATCGCATGGGTGATAAAGTTTTTTGCACCGTTGATGATCCAGTCGTCACCGTCTTTTTTTGCAGTGGTGCTCATACTGCCGGCATCGGAACCGGTATTGTGTTCTGTCAGACCCCAGGCACCGATCACTTCGCCGGTCGCCAGTTTGGGCAGCCATTTCTTTTTCTGTTCTTCATTTCCGAAAGTCAAAATATGATTGGTGCAAAGCGAATTGTGAGCCGCCACCGACAATCCGATTGAAGGATCGATTTGAGAAATTTCATCGATGATGGTTACATATTCGTCATACGACAAACCGCTGCCGCCAAATTCTTCTGGCACCAAAACGCCCATAAAGCCCATTTCGCCGGCCTTTTTGAATACTTCAACCGGAAAATGCTGGGCTTCGTCCCACTCCATGATGTGGGGCTCGATATGCTGTTTTGCAAATTCTCTGGCTGAGTCGGCTATAAATTTTTGATTTTCGGAAAATTCAAAGTTCATTTTTCTGCTTTTTAACTTATTGCCGCCAAAATTAATGATTTTTAAATAAGTACGAATATCAGTTTGGGAAAAACAGAGCCGGGCTATCGGGCGCGAATTGAATCAAGTCAAATGATTAACAGCAGATCCAATGGAGTTAGACCGGAAGTTGTATTGCAATTTACTTCTTGCCGGAAATATATTTTCCCTTTATAAGATTTCTCACATACAAATCAAGATTGTTCTGCATCATTTGATTGGTCAGAATAAAGGAGTCTTTGCTTTCAAGACTTTTTAAAACATTGAGCAAATCCGTAAGTTGTTTTTCTGTGAAAAATGCATAAGAGTTGTAAATCGTTTGATTATAATTCTTAAAATTTATACTTCCTAAAATTTCAGAGGTCTTTTCTTTACTCCAATTGTTCTCTTCTGCATATTCAGTTACTTTTTTTGTGCAATAATTAATAAAATAACTTTCATGATTAGTTACTCCAATTATTTCATCAATAATTAATTGATTATTGATGTCAGGCTTAGCCATTGGCGGTGGTCCGGCTTGTGCATTTACTTTGAAAAATGCAATGAGCAGAAAAAAATAAAAGTTGTTTTTTAAAAATGTTATCATAATAAGGTGTGTTTTTAAATGTTGTGAAAAAAATTTGAATACTATGGTTTTCAGCTTGGCAAAGACAGCGCTTTTAGCACAAATCTTCAATCGAAGCACTTTACCCGCCATAACGCCAAACTGCTCGTTGTACGATATGTTTATTATTTTAGTTTATTACAATTTTTTTGGAAGTTGTCTTTTGTTTGGTTTTTATTGAAAGTATATAATTTCCTTTTGGAAATTGAGATGTTTTAATTTTAATATTTTGCAAATTTGAAAATTCTTGATAGAATAGTTGTTTTCCTGTTAAATCATTAATGGTTATTATGAAATTTTCATTTAATCTTTTTTCTAAAGAAATATTGATTTCTTCACCCGAAGGATTTGGATAAATAACGAATTTTAAAGTTTCTTGTTCTTCAGTGCCTGCTGTCACTGGCTCATTTATTCCCGTTGCATTTGTCCAAATTAAGCCAGTTGATGTATTTCCATTATACTTGCTTCCCACAACATAACCTGTATTTTCATCAAAGAATTTTATTTTTTCCAAATAATATCCATGAATATGAGGAAACATATAATTTGAGTAATCTCCTGTATCTGATGATTTTAAAATACCGCGAATAGGAGTTGCATAATCTAATGTTTCCCAATAATAAATACCCCAAATTGTGTTATCGTTTAAAACGAAAATATCTGATAAAGCAGGCTCCCATTGATATGAAATTAAATCAAATTGGTCTCCACCATTTGTAGTTTTATAAAGCCCTTCGAAATAAAAGAATCCAATGTTTTCGTTTGAGAAGCCAAATGGAGAAGTAGCTTCAATTCCTTGCCAAGTTTCTCCGCCGTCTATTGTTTTAGCTAAATCATTTTCAAATTCAAAATTCATCCAAGTTGATGAACGACTCACAAAACCTACATTATTATTTATGAATTGTATATTATCATAGAAAGGAATTGGAATTAATTCACTCCAATTTTCACCACCATCTTCGCTTTTAATGAGCCCACTACTTGTTGAAATAAAAACCAAATCTTCATTCACACAGGATAAATCATAAAATCCCAAGTCGTATCCAGTGACAATGTTTGCCCAATTTTCGCCCCCATCGATTGTTTTCAGTAACGTATTTCCCCAACCAATAATATAACCCACATTTGATGTCGGGAATTCAATTCTTTTCAGACCATTTGTAGTTCCTGAAGTTTTCAATTGCCAAGTTTCTCCACCATCAATAGTTTTAGCAATTGTTCCATTTGAGCCAATGACAATCGCAATTTCAGATGTGATTGGTTTAATATCATAAAAGTTGGAAACGTTTATCCCGTGATTGACTTCTTCCCATTGTGCTAAACAAGGTAGTACAAAAACCAACAAGAAAATGGAAGTAAATATTGTTTTCATAGAAAGTAATTTTATTTTTTAACGATTATTTTTAAAACATATCGTACAACGGGCCGCGGCTTTGCGTTCGGGCGAGATTTTCAGCCGAAAATTCCGAGCGAGCGACAAAGCGTAAATTTACGAAAAAATGTCGAACGTTCCCGTTCGACCCGTCTGACGCAAAGCCCTTGTTGGTGGCTGCTTTTATTGTCAATTCGTTTTTTAGTCCCAAAATTTCCACCAGTGTTTTTTGTTGTCACTGTATTCGTGTTTTTTTAATTTTTCGTTCAGTTTGTCAAAACGTTTTGCAAGTTCTAAAAAATTTTCACTCCAACCATTTGAAAGTGAAAGTTCTTGATATGTTGATGTCGGTGCAAATTCCATTTCTAATTTGTCCAATGTTGCAAAGTCGCAAAATTTCACTTTTTCAATGTCTGCGTTTAGGTCGGTCAGAAATTCGTCTGCATTGTCATAGCCTGCCCAAACTGTGTCCGTGTCTTTGTCGGTGTAATCTCTTATAGTTTCCAATATTTCTCTTACTTTCTGAAAGTCGTCATAGAAACCAATTTTGCTTGTCAAAAGTCGAAAAGTTTCTTCGTCTGTCTTTTCGTTTATTTCTGTCAAAGCATTTTTTGTGTAGTCGTATGATGAAAGTCGTTTGGCAATGAGTTCAGAGTCTTGCAATGTGTTTGTAAGAAAAGTCCATTTGTCATCTAAATGTTCGCCAAATATTTCTTTTTCGTGCGTTTTATTCATATGCACAAATCCGTCAATGTCGCCACCATACGAATTGAAAATTTTTAGTTGTTCTTTATTGATGCGTTCTGTCGTCATAAAGTTACCGCCAACGTCTGACCAGCTTTGCGTTCGGGCGGGAATTTTCAACCGAAAATTTCGAGCGAACGACAAAACTCAAATATACGAAAAAGTGTTGAACGGGAACGTTCGCCCGCCTGACGCAAAACTGGCTCCTATGTTTGTATCGCCTTAAATTTGTAATAAAGATAATTTAAAATGGACAAAGAACAAAGGGAGTAGAATAAGATTGGCAAACCGGCAAGGCTTCGAGCTTCTCTAACATGATAATCCCTAC
>Ga0222419_100127_pt1 | contig 133896 bp, 122 predicted proteins | sample 1B20Ametagenome_FD_182474 | JGI IMG/M metagenome (GOLD analysis project Ga0222419, IMG submission 182474) | Enriched microbial communities from leaf-cutter ant dump, University of Wisconsin, Madison, United States - 1B20A (version 2) | ecosystem: Environmental > Terrestrial > Nest > Insects... | reverse complement strand
GGTCAGCTCCAGCGCCCAGACGAAGCTGTAGTTGAAGACGTAGCGGGCCACGACCTGGGCGAAGGTCACCACGGTCATTGCGGCCAGCAGAAAGGCGATCAGGCCTTCCTCGATGTGTTCCAGCCAGTTTTTCAGCATGGAAGGTTCTCCTGTCCAGGATACGAAACGGCCGCTGGGAAGCGGCCGTGGATGAGTCCGGACACTAAGCAGTCCCTGCGGACTGCTTAGTGCCTGACGAATCCGAACCGCTTGCAAGCGGCGAGGTGGGCGAGTCCGGACACTAAGCAGTCCCTGCGGACTGCTTAGTGCCTGACGAATCCGAACCGCTTGCAAGCGGCGAGGTGGGCGAGTCCGGACACTAAGCAGTCCCTGCGGACTGCTTAGTGCCTGACGAATCCGAACCGCTTGCAAGCGGCGAGGTGGATGGGGTCGGACATGAAATGGCTCCGCGCCTCATTGCTGGTTCGAGGCGACGGCGGCGTCGATGATGTCCTTGCCGATCTGGTCCTGGAATTTGTCCCAGACCGGCTTCAGGGCGGCGCGCCAGGCGGCGACGTCTTCCTTGGACAGGGTCTGGATCCTGGCCTTGCCGGCGTCGGCGATGCGCTGGCGGTCGCGGTCGTTGATCTCGGCGGCCAGCTTGTTGGCGTGTTCCGTGGCGCCCGCCATGGCCTTCTGCAGGCCGGCGCGCACGTCCTCGGGCAGGCCGTCCCACCAGCCGGAATTGGTGATCACCATGTAGTCCAGCGCGCCGTGGTTGGTGACCGCGATGGTCTTCTGGACTTCGTGGAATTTCTGCGAGTAGATGTTGGACCAGGGGTTCTCGGCGCCGTCGACCACGCCGGTCTGCAGGGCCTGGTAGACCTCGGAGAAGGCCAGCTTCTGGGGATTGGCGCCCAGCTGGCGGAACTGGGCCTCGAGCACGTCGGAAGCCTGGATGCGGAACTTCAGGCCCTTGACGTCCTCGGGACGGGTGAGCTTGTCCTTGTTGGTGGACAGCTGCTTGAGGCCGTTGTGCCAGTAGGCCAGGCCCTTGATGCCCTTGGATTTCATCGAATCCAGCAGTTCCTGGCCCTTGGGGCCGCTCTGGAAGCGGTCCAGGGCGTCCATGTCGTCGAACATGAAGGGCAGGTCGAAGATCTGGATCTTCTTGGTGTAGCGGTCGAACTTCGCCAGGGACGGGGCGATGATCTGCACGTCGCCCAGCAGCAGGGCTTCCATTTCCTTGCCGTCGCCGAAGAGCTGGGAATTGGAGAACACCTGGACCTCGACCTTGCCCGGCAGGGCGGCTTCCGCCAGTTCCTTAAACTTCAGCGCGCCCTGGCCCTTGGGCGTGGATTCGGCCACGACGTGGCTGAACTTGACGACGATGGGGGCGGCGTGGGCGGTGGCGGCAGCCAGGCCCAGGGTCAGGGACAGGCCGACGGCGGCGGCGATGCGGGTGGTCGCGAATTTCATGGGGGAGGTCTCCGGGGTTGAGGCGCGCCATGCGGGAAGGCCATGGCGTCCGGCTGACAATCTGCTGACTGAATGGCAGTTGAACGTGCGGAGTATAGGCAAAAACCGGCGGCCCCGTCGACACGGGCAAACCACTAGAAATGACCCTGGCGGCGGGTCGGGTCCAGGCGGCTTTTCAGGCGCCGCCGTCGAGCCGGGCGCAGTCGGCGGCCAGTTCGTCCAGGGCGGCGTCGTCCAGCAGGCGGGCCGCCATCGGCAGCAGTTCCCCGTCGGCGCGCGCCAGCCAGGCCAGATAGTCGCCGGTCCAGGCGGCAAGGGCGTCGCCGTCGGCCGGGTCGGCGGCCCCGTCCAGGGCGGGGCGCACGGCCTGGCGCCAGCGCCGGTCCAGGTCGGCGCGGTCCCGGGCCAGGCCGGCGGTCATGCCCTTGAGGCAGACGGCGTCGGATCCCGCCATGGACTCGATCAGCGCGGGGAACAGGCGCTGTTCCAGGATGTCGTGCGCGACGCGCGCCGGGCCGTCGATCCAGGCGGCGAGGGCGGTCGGAGCGGATGCGCGGCCGCCGGCCGCCCGCAGGCGCCGGCGGGTCTCGGCGTGGACGGCCAGCAGCCGGGCGATCGGGTCCGGGGAGGACTGGGGGGACATGAGGGCTCCTGGGTAGGGACGTCCTATCGTAGCGCCGCGGCCCGGCTTCGATCCAATCCCGTCCCTCATGTTCATATTTCCATAAGAAATAAAGAAATGGTGAACAAATCGTTGTTGCTCATTAAAGTGGATCGTTAAAGTATCGAACATTATTAAACCGATCCCTTTCCGGCGATTTTCCGCATATGAATCTCTCTTTCAGACAGGTTGAAAAGCACTTCGGCGACCTGCGGGTGGTCGAATGCTTCGAACGCGACATCGCGCCGGGCGAACTGGTGGCGCTGGTCGGTCCGTCGGGCTGCGGCAAGTCCACGCTGCTGCACATGGCCGCGGGCCTGGAAAAGCCCTCGTCCGGCCAGGTGCTGGCCGACGGCCAGCCGGTGCGCAAGCCCGATCCCAGCCGCATGCTGATGTTCCAGGAAAACGCCCTGTATCCCTGGCTGACCCTGGTCCAGAACGTGGCCATGGCCCTGGAATTGCAGAAGGTCGGCCGGGCCGAGGCCCAGCGCCAGGCGCGGCTGTGGCTGGACAAGGTCCGGCTCAAGGGTTTCGAGGACTATTTCCCGCACCAGGTCTCGGGCGGCATGCGCCAGCGCTGTGCCCTGGCGCGCGCCTTCATCACGCACCCCGAGGTGCTGCTGCTGGACGAGCCCTTCGGCGCGCTGGACGCGCTGACCCGCATGACGCTGCAGGACGCCCTGCGCACCCTGATCCGCGAAACCCGGCCCACGGTACTGCTGGTGACCCACGACGTGGACGAGGCGCTGTTCCTGGCCGACCGCATCCTGGTCTTCAGCGCCCGGCCGTCGCGCGTGCTGAAGGAATTCCACCTGTCGGACACCGACAAGACCCACGACCTGTCGAACTTCGCCGCCATGCGCCGGGAAATCCTGGGCCTGCTGGGCATCGTCGACGACACCGAACATTCCACTTCCATTCCCGAGGAACTCGCAGCATGAAACCGAATCGTTTCCTGATTCCCCTGCTCGCCGCGCTGACGCTGGCGTCCCAGGCGCAGGCCGCCGAACCCTTCAAGGTCGGCTACATCCGCGTCATGGACGACGCCCAGGCCATCGCCGCCTACGAAGGCAAGTTCTACGAAAAACAAGGCCTGGACGTGCAGCTGGTCGAGTTCAAGTCGGGCACCGACCTGATCAAGGCCATCGTCGGCGGCCAGCTGGACACCGGCGTGCTGGGCTTCACCAATGCCGCCTCCTGGTCCTCGCGCGGCGCGGACCTGAAGGTCGTCGGTGGCGCGCAGCGCGGCTTCCACGCGCTGGTGGTGCGCGAAGACACCGGCATCAAGGACGTGGCCGGCCTGAAGGGCCACACCCTGGCCTCGCAGAAAGAGGGCAGCACGGCCGATACGGTGCTGCGCGGCGTGGTGCTGAAGAACGCCGGCCTGGCGCCCGAGGACGTGTCGGTCATGGGCGTGAGCCCGCAGGTGGCCGTGCAGTCCCTGGTCGGCAAGCGCGTGGACGCGGCCTTCCTGTTCGAACCCCAGGCCAGCATCGCCCAGCTGATCGCGCCGGTGAAGCAGATCTACGAGATCGGCGAAGTCTGGCCCTTCCCCTGCATGGTGACGATCACGTTGGGCGAGACCCTGAAGAACAGGAAGGACCTGGTCTGGAAGTCGCTGGACGCCCAGCGCGAGGCCATCGACCTGCTGCAGAAGAAGCCCGACGAGGCCGCCAAGCTGATCGCCGGCTACTTCATCGCCGAGCCGACCCTGAAGACCCTGCAGCACGGCGAAGTGCCGCGCGAGCAGATCATCAGCAAGGCGATCCAGACCCAGACCTTCAGCGCCGCGCTGACGCCGCAGGACCTGTCGCGCATGCAGGAAGTGGCCGACATCATGCAGGCCCAGGGTTCGCTCAAGACCAAGGACGGCAAGCCCTACGAGGTGAAGTCCATCGTCGACCTGGACTGGCAGCACGCCCGCAAGCTTTGATGGGCGGCAGGGTGCGATAATGGCGCCCCGCTCCCAGGGCCTTTGACGCGGCCCGCGGTTCGCCGCGGCGCGTGCACAGGCTGAAATCCCGATGGCCGAGCTTGCGCTCGGCCATGCCATGTCCGGAATCCATGAGTAAAAAACGACGCCTTTCCCCCGCCGCGCGCAAGCTGGCCATGCTGATCGCCATCGCCGCCATCCTGCTGTTCTGGCAGATGGCCGCCTGGACCCTGCCGGACTTCCTGATGCCGGGCGTGCCCAAGGTGCTGGAGCGCGTGTGGCACGACATCCAGACCGCCGAGTTCCGCGCCATCCTGGCCGGCAGCATGGGACGGCTGGGCGTCGGCTACGGATTCGCTCTGCTGTTCGGCATCGGCTTCGGCCTGGCCGGAGGGCTGCTGGTGTTCTTCCGCGAAGTGCTGAAGTCCGCCATCATCATTCTGCAGTCGATCCCGTCGATCGCCTGGGTGCCGCTGTTCCTGATCCTGATGGGCTTCGGCAACGTGCCCATCATCGTGGTGATCGCGCTGGCGGCGTTCTTCCCGGCGGCCCTGTCGGTCATGAACGCGACCGAAAGCGTGCTGCAGACACACGTGTCGGCCGCCCGCGTCATGGGGGCCAATCCCTGGGACATGCTGCGGCGGGTCTACCTGCCCGCCGTCATGCCGGAACTGATCACGGGCGCCCAGCTGGCCTTCGGCAACGCCTGGCGGGCGCTGATCTCGGCCGAGATGCTGATCGGCTTCGGCCAGGGGCTGGGCCGTTCGCTGGCCTATGCGGGCGAGACGGCGGACATGGTGGGCGTGATGGCCAATATCCTGACCATCGCCATCCTGGCCACGCTGATCGACCAGGTGTTCCTGGAAAACATCAAGCGCAAGGTGTTGCGCTATCAATACGTGTGAGGCCCGGCGACCGGCCGGGACGTGCGAAGCCATGAAGGACTTTCCGAATCCATGCCTCCGGTCCGGCCTGCTGGCCGTGCTGGTGGCCGGGGCGCTGGCCGTTCCCCGGCCGGGCGCCGCAGCGTCCGCCGCAAGCGCGCCGGCGCCCGCCGCGGGCGACGGATGGAGCCTGGGGGTGGCCGAGGTGCCGGCGCCCAGGGCGCCGGGGGCCAAGGTCCGCACCACGGCCCGCATCGAGGTCCTGGCCGGACAGACGGGGCAGGGCGGCGCGCCCCTGCAGGCGGTGTCCGCCGAACAGGCCGCGCGGCGGGTCGCCGACGGCGCGCTGGATGCCTGGGTGGGCGTATGGCCCGGCGAGGGCGCGCCGCCGGAGGGCGTGCGCGTTTCGCGCCTGGCCTGGTCGGCCGCTCCCATGGCGATCATGCGCACCGACACCGACATCCATGCATGGTCCGACCTGGGCGGGCGGACCGTCTGCCTGAGCGCGGATGGCCGCATGCCCGGCGAATTGTCGGCGCGGTTCGGCGCGATCGAGCAGATCTACGCCTCGGCGGCCGACGCCTTGCTGGCGCTGCGGGTCGGCCAGTGCGACGCGGCCGTGCAGGACGAGGATTTCATGAAGCAGCTGCTGGCGTTTCCCGAGTGGCGGAAGTTCTCGGCGCAGCTGGCGCCCTATCGGCCGCAGGCGCTGACGCGCCTGGTGCGGGACGACCTGTCGGCGCCCCGCAGGGCGGCCGTGCGCCAGGCGACGTCGCCGGAGCGGCTGCGCGAGCTGGCGCGCCAGCAGGCCCGGGACATCGCCTTCGAGGTCTACCTGGACCAGACGGTGCCGGACTGCCACTGAGGGACTGCGGGAAGGGGCGGGCGCCGGGACGCCGCCGGGTGCGGACGCGGGGCCTGGATCGGCCGCGCGGGATGGGAAGCCGGACGGGTGCCGGCGATCAGTGACGGCGGCGAGGCGCCGGGGCGCCGCCGGCGCCGGGACCGCGGTTCAGGTGGCGGAAGGTGATGCGGCCCTTGGTGAGGTCGTAGGGCGACATTTCCAGGGTGACCTGGTCGCCCGCCAGGATGCGGATGTGGTGCTTGCGCATTTTTCCGCCGGTGTAGGCGATGACGGGATGCCCATTGTCCAGGGTCACGCGGAAACGGGAATCCGGCAGGACTTCCGTCACGGATCCATGCATTTCGAGCAGTTCTTCTTTGGCCATTGTGGTGTGCTCCGGTGAGTGGGACAAAGGGTCGGCGGGCACGCGTCGTCGCTGGGGCGCTGCATGCGGGCGGGGTCGCGGGGGCGATCGGAATCCGGGCAGGGGCGCGAGACCCCCGAGGGGACGGCGGGACGAATCCCGCGGAGACTGGCGAAAATGCAGCCAGAATTGAAAACCGCTGATTATCAAGCACTTATATGATAATACTTGAAGTGTCTTATGTCAAGAACCAGAGCGTTCCGATTTTTCCGCGCATCGGCGAGCGGACCCCATGCGGTTAGAATCCCCGCTGGTGCACGTTTTCCGAACCTGAATGAACGAACGACTCAATCCCGGTACGGTGGCCCTGCTGCTGATTCCGCCCCTGCTGTGGGCGGGCAACGCCGTCGTCGGCCGGGCGGTGGCCCAGATGGTGCCCCCCCTGACCCTGAATTTCCTGCGCTGGGCGCTGGCCCTGGCGCTGCTCCTGCCCCTGGGCCACCGGGTGCTGCGCGCGGGCAGCGCCGTCTGGCGGGAATGGCGGCGCTATGCCGTGCTGGGCCTGCTGGGGGTGGGACTCTACAACTCGCTGCAATACCTGGCGCTGCATACCTCGACGCCGGTGAACGTGACCCTGGTGGCGGCCAGCATGCCCGTGTGGATGCTGATCGTGGGCCGGGTGTTCCACGGCGTGGCGATCCGTCCGGCCCAGGTGGCGGGCTCGGCGCTGTCGCTGGCGGGGGTGGCCGTCGTCCTGTCCCAGGGCGATTGGGGCCAGCTGCTGGCGCTGCGTTTCGTCGCCGGGGACCTGCTGATGGTGCTCGCCACCATCATCTGGGCCTTCTACAGCTGGCAGCTGACCCGGGTGCCGGCGGACGCGCCGGTGCGGGCCCACTGGGCCGGCTTCCTGCTGGGGCAGGTGGTCTACGGCGCGGCCTGGTCGGGCCTGTTCGCCGCGCTGGAATGGAGCCTGACGGACTGGCGGATCGACTGGGGCTGGCCGCTGGCGCTGACCGTGGTGTTCGTCGCCGTCGGTCCGGCGGTCATCGCCTTCCGCTGCTGGGGCGCCGGGGTGCAGCGCGTCGGTCCGACGCTGGCGGGCTTCTTCAACAACCTGACCCCGCTGATCGCGGCCCTGCTGTCGCTGGGGCTGCTGGGCGAGACCCCGCGGCCTTTCCATGCGCTGGCCTTCGCCCTGATCATCGGCGGCATCGTCTTGTCCTCGCGGCAGCCGCGTGGCTGAGCGCGCCGTGATCGCCGCCGACGCTCCGGAAGGCGGCGCGACGCCCTGGCTGTCCTACGGCAGCCTGGCGGCCAGCATGTTCGTGGTCGGCGCCTGCGTGGCCCTGAGCAAGCCGCTGGCCGCCGTGTTCCCCGTGTTCCTGCTGGGCTGGCTGCGCTTCGGCATCGGCGGCGCGGGCATGCTGCACTGGCTGCGCCGGCCGGCCGCCGAACCCGCGCCCACCCCGCGCGTGCGCCTGCTGGTGTTCCTGGAAGCCTTCATCGGTAGCTTCCTGTTCACGGTCTTCATGGTGCTGGGCGTCAGCTACAGCGGCGCCGTGGCGGCCGGGGTCGTCATGTCGGCCATCCCGGCCGCGATCGCGGTGCTCAGCCGGCTGGTGCTGCGCGAAGCGATCCGTCCCCGGGTGCTGGCGGCCATCGCCTGCGCGGCGTCCGGCATCGCCCTGCTGGCGCTGGCCCGTCCCGGGGCCGGGGATCTCCCGGCCGACGGGGGCGGGGACGACCGCTGGCTGGGCTACGCGCTGCTGTTCGGCGCGGTCCTGTGCGAGGCCTGCTACGCCGTGATCGGCAAGCGCCTGACGGCCGTGCTGTCGTCGCGGCGCATCAGCGCCCTGATGAACCTGTGGGGCTTCGCGCTGATGCTGCCGGCGGGCGCCTGGGCCGCCTGGCGCTTCGATTTCGGCGCGGTGTCCTGGACGGTGTGGGGGCTGCTGCTGTTCTATGGACTGGCGTCGAGCTGGACCATCTGGCTGTGGATGACGGGGCTGCGCCGGGTGCCGGCCTCGCGCGCGGGGGTGTTCACCGTGATGCTGCCGGTCGGGTCGGCCTGCGTCGGCGTCTGGATGCTGGACGAGCCCTTCGGGCTGCCGCAGGCCCTGGCCTTCGGCCTGGCGCTGGCGGGCCTGCTGCTGGCCGCCTGGCCCGCGCGGCCGGAGCGCGCGGCGGGCTGAGCCGGCGGCGTGTCGGTCTTCCCCTGGCCGTCCTCAGGCCGTGTCGCGGGCGTCCTCGATCAGGAGCTGCACGCTGCTGCGGCCCCCCCAGGTGTTGCAGTCCAGCCGGTAGACGGCCTCGATGGCGTCGGACAGGGGCTCCGCATGGTTGAACCAGATGGCGTCCAGGCGCAGGCCGTCGCGTTCCAGGAACAGCTTCAGGTGCTTGTCCTTCAGCAGGCGCTGGTGCAGGACGCGGAAGCGGTCCTGGAACAGCGGCGGCGGAAATCCGGAGCCCCAGATCTGGTCGGCCAGCAGGCCGGCCGTTTCCACGGTCAAGTAGTCGGGTTCCAGCGAGCCGTCGGTGTCCAGGCGCGGTTCGAAGGATTCGCGCGCGCCCAGGGTGCGCACGGCGTCGTCGAACTGTTCCGAGAACGCGTCGAAGGCGGCGGTCCGCAGCGTCAGGCCGGCCGCCATGGCATGGCCGCCGAACTGCAGGATGGCGCCCGGCAGGCGCTTGCTGACCAGGTCCAGCGCGTCGCGCAGATGGACTTCGGGGATCGAGCGGCCCGAGCCGCGCAGGGTGTCGCCGTCGTCCGGCGCGAAGGCCAGGGCGGGGCGCCAGTAGGTTTCCTTCAGGCGCGAGGCCACCAGGCCGATCACGCCCGGGTGCCAGCCGGGCTGCCAGACGCAGACGCTGGCGGCGCGGGCCTCGTGCGCGTGCGCGTCCAGGTGCGCCAGGGCCTCGTCGCGCATGACGGTTTCCCGCGCGCGGCGTTCTCGGTTGATCTCGTCCAGCGACCGCGCCAGCGCCAGGGCGCGGCCGGGATCGTCTTCCAGCAGGCAGTGGATGCCCAGGCTCATGTCGGCCATGCGGCCGGCGGCGTTGATGCGCGGCCCCAGGGCGAAGCCCAGGTCGTCCGTACCGGCCCGCGCCGGGTCGCGGCCGGCGACTTCGAACAGCGCGGCCAGCCCGGCCTGCATGCGGCCCTGGCGGATGCGCCGCAACCCCTGGCCGACCAGCAGCCGGTTGTTGGCGTCCAGGCGCACCACGTCGGCCACCGTGCCCAGGGCCACCAGGTCGGCGTAGGCCTCGAGTTTCGGCCCGCCCCTGGCCGGCAGGGCGCCGCGCGCGCGCAGCGCGGCGCGCAGGGCCAGCATGACGTAGAAGATCACCCCCACGCCGGCCAGGTGCTTGGACGGGAAGCCGCAGCCGGCCTGGTTGGGATTGACGATGGCCAGGGCGTCGGGCAGCGCGGGGCCGGGCAGGTGGTGGTCGGTGACGATGACCTCGATCCCGGCGGCGCGCGCCGCCGCGACGCCTTCGATGCTGGCGATGCCGTTGTCCACCGTCACCAGCAGGTCGGGCTTGCCGGCCGGATGTCGCCGGGCCAGCTCGACCACGGCCGGCGACAGGCCGTAGCCGGTCTCGAAGCGGTTGGGGACCAGGAAATCGACCCGGGCGCCCATTTCGCGCAGGGCGCGCACGGCCACGGCGCAGGCCGTGGCGCCGTCGCAGTCGTAGTCGGCCACGATCAGCAGCCGCCGGCCGGCCTGGATGGCGTCGGCCAGCAGTTCGCCGGCCCGGTCCACATGCGCGAGCCGGTTCGGCGGGATCAGGGCGGCCCATTCGGTGGGCCCGGCCTGGTCCAGGCCGCGGGCGGCCCACAGGCGGGCCAGCAGGGGGTGGACGCCGGAAGCCTCCAGGGCCTGGGCGCGGGCCGGGTCGGCGCCGCGCGCGAGGATCAGCGGGCGCACCACCAGCGCCTCCAGTCCAGGGGACGCAGGCGCCGCAGCCAGCCCGCGCGCGCGTCCAGTTCCACGGTGCGCTCGCGCCCGGTCAGCACCAGCGTGGGCGCGGCGCCGGCCAGGGGCGCGAAGCAGCGCTGCTCCAGGCCCGCCAGCGCCTCGATCCAGCCGCCCCAGTCCTGGGCGACGGCATGGGCCTGCAGCGCGGTCTCGATGCGCAGGCCGTCCGGGAGCGGACGGCGCAGCTGGCCGCGGCGCGCACCGCCGTACAGCCACAGGCTGTTGACCGGCGCCAGGCCGTCGCGCTGGCGTCGAAGGTTGACCGGATGTTCGTGCCAGGCCATCTGCAGGCCGTTGACCAGGCGCCGCCAGGGGCGCGCCGCCGGGTCCTGGGGCCACCAGTCGTTGACGGCGCTGACGGCGACCAGCGCCGGGCTGGCGCAGGCCAGGCGGATGGGTTCGGGCCAGCGCACCCGCCAGGTGTCGGGGGTGTCCGGCGAGAGTACGATGCCGCTGTCTTCGATCAGTTCGCGGGCGGCGTCCATCAGGGCGGCGGACTGTTCCGCCGTGATCGCCAGCGTGTCGGCCGGCAGCAGGGCCGCGCCGTCGCGCGAGGGCGCCATGTGGATCAGTTCCGCCAGCCAGACGGGCTCGTCGTCCGCGCCGGACAGGCGCAGCGGCCCCAGACCTGCGCTAATATGCTCGTCTTGCGCCGGCGCGAATCCGCGCGCCTGGAGCAGCCAGTGTTCCAGCGGCGTGCACCAGGTGTCCGCGGCCGGGCAGGCCACCGCCCGGGGCGTGCCGAAGCCCAGCCAGCGGGCCAGGGTGGGGGCGCGTTGCGCCAGATGGGGCGCCAGTTCGGCGGCCACCTCGGGTTCGGGCAATGCCCCGGGAATCACGATGTGCATGGCGGAATTGTAGGGTATCAACCGGACGAGGATGACGATTCGCATGGCGTATGAATGGTGGATAGGGGCGCGCTACGCGGGCCTGGCCCGCGCGGGGAGGGGCGGACGCCGGGGCGACCGCTTCGTGTCCTTCGTGGCGGCGAGCTCCATGGCCGGCATCGGCCTGGGGGTGGCGGCCCTGATCATCGTCCTGTCGGTGATGAACGGCTTCCAGACCCAGGTGCGCGACCGCATGCTGTCGGTGCTGCCGCACATCGAACTGTACGTGCCGGGCTCGGACCACGAGCAGGTGCTGGAACACTGGCGCGACCTGGCCGACGCCGCCCGTCGCGACCCGGCGGTCCGGGGCGCGGCCCCCTTCGTCGCGGCCCAGGGCATGCTGGCGCGCGGCCAGGGCCTGAGCGGTGTCCAGGTGCGCGGCATCGACCCGGCCATCGAGCCGGAAGTCTCCGACCTGGCCGGCCAGATGGCCTCGGGCACGCTCGACAGCCTGACGCCGGGGTCCTTCCGCATGGTGGTGGGCAGCCAGATCGCCCAGTCCCTGGGGCTGATGGTCGGCGACACGGTCCTGCTGCTGGCGCCCCAGGGCTCGATCTCGCCGGCCGGCTTCACGCCGCGCATGCGCCAGTTCACGGTGTCGGGGATCTTTTCCTCCGGCTACTACGAATACGACGCCTCGCTGGTGTTCATCGACGTGCAGGACGCCGCCCGGGTGTTCCGTGACAGCGGCGTGAGCGGCGTGCGCCTGCGCATCGCCGACATGCAGCGCGCCCCCCAGGTGGCGCATGCGCTGCTGGGCCGGATGCCGGCGGGCGTGCGGGCCACGGACTGGACCCAGAACAACCGCACCTGGTTTGCCGCCGTGCAGACCGAAAAGCGCATGATGTTCCTGATCCTGACCCTGATCGTGGCGGTGGCGGCCTTCAACCTGCTGTCCTCGCTGGTGATGGCGGTCAAGGACAAGCGCTCGGACATCGCCATCCTGCGCACCCTGGGGGCCACGCCGGCCGAGATCGCGCGCATCTTCCTGATCCAGGGCGCCCTGATCGGCGTGGTGGGCACGCTGGGGGGCGTCGCGCTGGGCACGCTGGTAGCCTACAACATCGACGTCATCGTCCCGTGGATCGAACACGCGCTGGGCATCCAGTTCCTGCCGCAGCAGATCTATTTCATCAGCGAACTGCCGTCCAACCCCCAGTTGGGCGACATCGCCGTGATCGGCGGGACGTCGCTGGTCCTGTCCCTGCTGGCCACGCTGTATCCCAGCTGGCGGGCGTCCCGCCTGCAACCCGCCCGAGTGCTGCGCCATGACTGATCCCGTTGCCGCCGACGCCGTGCTGCGCGCCGAACACCTGGCCAAGACCTACGACGAGGGCGCCGGCCGGGTGGAAGTCCTGCGGGACGTCAGCCTGTCGGTCCATGCTCACGAGATGGTCGCCGTCGTCGGCGCCTCGGGCTCGGGCAAGAGCACGCTGCTGCACGTGCTGGGCCTGCTGGACGAGCCGGACGAAGGGCGCTTGTGGATCGCGGGCCAGGCCGCCACGGGGCTGGACGAACGCCGCCGCAGCCGGCTGCGCAACCAGGCCCTGGGCTTCGTCTACCAGTTCCACCACCTGCTGCCGGAATTCACCGCGCTGGACAATGTGGCCATGCCCCTGATCGTGCGCCGCTGCACGCGCGCCCAGGCCAGGGAGCAGGCGGCCGCGATGCTCGACCAGGTCGGCCTGTCCGCCCGGGCCGCGCATTTCCCGGGCCAACTGTCGGGCGGCGAGCGCCAGCGCGTGGCCCTGGCGCGGGCGCTGGTGACCCGGCCGGCCTGCGTGCTGGCCGACGAACCCACCGGCAACCTGGACCGCCATACGGCCGCCGCCATGTTCGACCTACTGGCCCGCATCAACCGGGAACTGGGCACGGCCTTCGTCATCGTCACCCACGATCCGGCACTGGCGGCCCTGGCGCACCGGCGCTTCCACATGCAGGCGGGGCGGCTGGATGAGGCCGGACATGGCGCAGTCCCTGCGGACTGCGCCATGCCTGACGAATCCGAGCCGCTTGCAAGCGGCGAGGTGGATAGGACCGGGTAGGGCGCCGACGGCCTTCCGACCGCCTGGCGGACGTTCGAACGGAGGATCCATGCTGATCGACACCCACTGCCACCTGGATGCGCCCGAATTCGACGCCGACCGGCCGGCCGTGATCGAACGGGCGCGCCAGGCGGGCGTGCGCGGCATCGTGATTCCGGCCGTGATGCGCGCCAATTTTGCCGTCGTGCGGGATCTGGCGCATGCCACGCCGGGCGCCTGCTACGCCCTGGGCATCCATCCGCTGTACGTCGATCGGTCCGACGAGGCGGACCTGGACGCGCTGGACGCCGCGCTGGCGGCGGCGAGGGACGATCCCAAACTGGTGGCGATCGGCGAGATCGGGCTGGATTTTTTTGCCGCCGGGCCGCCCCAAGGCAAAAAACACCCCCTCGGGGGACAGCAAGCCGAAGGCGCAGCGTGGGGGCATTTGCCCGTACCGGCCTTCAATACGCCGGAATTGCGCGTCCGCCAGGAACGGTTCTATACGCGCCAGCTGGATCTGGCGCGGCGCCACGGCCTGCCGGTGCTGCTACACGTGCGCCGGTCCCAGGACACACTGCTCAAGCACCTGCGCCGCCGCCCGCCCATCGGCGGCATCGCCCATGCCTTCAACGGCAGCTTCCAGCAGGCGGAACAGTTCATCGCGCAGGGCTTCGCGCTGGGCATGGGCGGGGCCATGACCTTCGAGCGCGCCCTGCAGATCCGCCGCCTGGCGGCCGAATTGCCGGCCGAGGCCCTGGTGCTGGAAACCGACGCGCCCGACATCCCGCCCGCCTGGCTGGGGCGCGGCCCCGACGGCCGGCCCCGGCCCGCGCGCAACGAACCGGCGGAAACGGCCGGCATCGCCCGCGTCCTGGCCGGATTGCGCGGCCTCGATACCAGGGCGCTGACCGCGCGGTGCGCCGCCAATGCCTGCCGGGTGCTGCCCCGGCTGGCGCGCGCCCTGGACGAGGCGGATGGCGCGTAGCTATTCGTGCTGAAGAATGTTGACGAGCGTGCCAAGCGGGTCCCTGACGTAGAACCGGCGGACGCCCCACGGCTCGTTGGCGGGACCGTATTCCACGGGGATCCCGCCTTTTCGTACGCGTTGCAGGGCCTCATCGAGGTCATCCACCTCGATGGACAGGTCCGGTACGGGCGTGTCGGAACCGCCCTGGCTTGCGAAGCTGACCTGGACCGTCATCCTGCCGGGGCCGGTGTACGTGCGAAGCCAGCCGTGGTCCATGGCGAGCTCGAGATCCAGAATGTCCCGGTAGAACGCATCCACCGCGGCGGGTTCGGGTGTCGGGATGTTGGCGACGATTCGTTTGACTTTCATGGGACCTCCGGATGTGCGGGTTGCCAATCCGACAGCTTATTGACGCCGGACGTTTTTCCGCAAGCGGGTCTTGCCAGGCACTGCGTGGTTTCCCGCCTGGACCGGAATGCGCGTGAGGCGTTCCGGCGGCCCGTTCGCCCCCTAAGCTGAAAGAGGATTCGTTTTCGGGGGAAGGCATGCTCGGGCGCGCGATGACGGCGGCGGGACTGGGCGGCGTGCTCGGCGCCCATGGTCTGGCCGATCTGCCGGGGAGCGGTACGCTGGCGCTGGCATCCGGCGTGCTGGGACTGGCGGGGTGGGGCATATGGCGTGCGAGCGCGCGCGGGGCGGGGCGGCCCGGTGTGGCCGGTCATCGCGATGTGTCGGCGGGGGCGGGCCGGACGCGTGCCGCTGCCCTGTTGCGCGGCGCGGCGCTCTGCCTGCTGGGCGCCTGGGCCGGTTTCACGTTCACCGTGCTGTGCGCCCAGGCGCGCCTGGGCCAGACGCTGGCCGACGGCAATGTGGACCGGGTGTCTCGCGTCACGCTGCGCGTCGATGGTCTGCCCCGGCTCCAGCCGGACCGCCTGGCGTTCGAGGCCGTGGTGCTGGACGCGCATCCCGGCGGCGTGCCGGCGCGCATCCGGGTGCGCTGGCCGGCCGGCGGCTGGCGCGGCCCCTATGCGCCCGCGCGGCCGCCCGATCCGCCGTTTCCCGAGGTGCGGCCCGGCCAGGTCTGGCGCATGGCGCTGGTGCTGCGGCCGGTGCGCGCCGCGCAGAACTTCCATGCCTTCGATGGCGAGGCCCATGCCTTCGCCGCCGGGATCCGCGCCCAGGGGACCGTGCGGGGCACGCCGGAATGGCTGCGCGACGAGGACTGGGCCGGACTGTCCGTGGTTGCCGGCCGCGCGCGCCATGCGGTGCGCGAGGCCATGGCGCCTCATCTGGCGGATCTGCGCTACGGGCCGGTGCTGCGGGCCCTGGCCATCGGCGACCAGGACGGGGTGGACGACGCCGACTGGACGGTCTTCAACCGCACCGGCATCACCCACCTGGTCTCCATCAGCGGTTCGCACATCACCATGCTGGCCGGGGCGGGCGCGCTGGCGGTCTCGGCCCTGTGGCGCCGCCTGCGCTGGCGCGGCCGCTGCCTGGCCGAACGCTGGCCCGCGCGCCGGGCGGGCGCCCTCGCGGCCTTGCTGGTGGCCTGGCTGTACTGCCTGCTGGCGGGGTGGGGCGTGCCCGCGCGGCGCACCTTCATGATGCTGGCGGTGGTGGCGGGGGCCCAGGCCCTGCAGCTGCGCATCAGCGGTTCGCGGGTACTGGCGCTGGCGGCCGTGGCCGTCGTCGCGACGGATCCCTGGTCGGTGCTGGCGGGCGGGTTCTGGCTTTCGTTCCTGGCGGTGGCCGTGCTGCTGGCGGTGGGCGCGCGGGTGGAGGAGGCTGGCAAGGACCGGGAGGCCGGGGATCGGCGGACCGGCCATGCGCCGGCCGGGAGGCGCGGATCGACGGCCGTGCCACGGCCCGCGCGGCGGCGCGACCGCTGGCTGCGCGGCCTGAAGCTGGCCGCGCGCCTGCAATGGGCGGTCACCTGGGCGCTGGCGCCGCCGCTGGCCTGGACCTTCCACGAGGTCTCGCTGGTGTCCCCGCTGGCCAATGCCTACGCCATCCCAGTCATCGAACTGCTGGTGACGCCCCTGTCGCTGCTGTTGGCCGCCGTGGCGCTGGTGCCTGGCCTGGAGTCCGTCGCCGCCGGCCTGGCCTGGCTGGCGCATGGGACGCTGGCCTTGATGATGCGGCCGACCGCCTGGCTGGCGGCCTTGCCGGCCTGGCCGGTGCCCGCAGGCCCGGCGTGGGTGCATCTGCTGGCCATGGCCGGGGCGGCGGTGGCGCTGTGGCCGGGCGGTGGCGCCGGGGCCGCGGAGCCCATCGACCCGATGCGGCGCGGGCATGGCGTGGCGAGGGGGTGGACCGATGCGGTCCGTCGCCATCGCGCCTGGGCCTGGCTGGCCCTGGCGCCGATGCTGTGGTGGCCGCCGGACCGCCCCGGCGAAGGGGAATGGGATCTGCACGCATTGGACGTGGGGCAGGGCAGCGCCTTGCTGGTCCGCACGGCGCGGCACGCGCTGCTGTTCGACGCCGGCGCGCGCCATGCACGGGACGCGGACGAGGGCGCCCGCACCGTCGTCCCGGCCCTCAAGGCCCTGGGCGTGCGCCGCCTGGACGCGCTGGTCGTGTCCCACGCCGACCTGGATCACGCGGGCGGGGTGCGCAGCGTGCTGGCGGCGGTGCCGGTGTCGCAGGCATTCGCGTCCTTCGACCTGGAGGCCTGGCTGCGCGCCGAGACCCGCAAGCTGGGCGCCGAGGCCACGCCCTTGCCCCAGGCGGCGGTCCCGTGCCGCTTCGGCGACCGCTGGCGCATGGACGGCGTCGAGTTCGAATTCCTCTGGCCGCTGGACGTGCGCGCGCGCCGCAGGGGCGCGGAGGCCAACGCCGGCAGTTGCGTGCTGCGGGTGCGGGGCGCGCACCACAGCCTGCTGCTGACCGGCGACATCGAACGCCGCGCCGAATCGGCCCTGGTGGAGCGCGGCCTGACGCCGGCGGACGTGGTCGTGGCCGCGCACCACGGCTCGCGGACCTCGTCGTCGGCCGCCTTCGTCGAGGCCGTGTCGGCGCGCCACGTGATTTTCCAGGCGGGCGCCTGGAACCGGCACGGCCACCCGGACGCCGCCGTGCTGGCACGCTGGCGCGGGATCGGCTCGACGCTGTGGCGCACCGATATCCAAGGCGGGATCCATGCGCGATCACGTGCGGACGGGCTCACGCTGTCCAGTGTGCGGGCGTCGTCCCGCCGCTATTGGCACGAGCGGCGCCCTTCGGCCGATGAGGCTTCCGGCGAAGCGGGGTTGCGCGGCGCCAGACCGCAGCGGTGAGCGTGGGTGTAGTATCGAATCGCCAGATCATCCAGGAGATCATCGTGGATATGCATGGAATGGCTTTCTGTGGGGCCCTCGCCGTGAGTGTGGTGGCGGCACCCGCTGTCGCGGCACCGGCCTCGCCCGATCAGGACACCGCAATTTTCCAGGCAGCCGGCTTGAAACAGGTCGGTGATCATTGGGAAAGCGGCTGCAACACAGGCAACGACACCCCAGGCAGCACCTACGATCCGGCCACGATCACGGATCGCAAGGACTTGAACGGCGATGGCAGGCCGGACGCGATCGTGACGGAAGGCGGCGTGTTCTGCTACGGCAATACCGGGCAGGCGTTCTGGATCGTGACGCAGCAGCCGGACGGCGCCTGGAAACTGATGACGCATGCCATCGGCATCCCTGATTTTCTCAAGACCAAGGGCGTAGGCGGCTGGCCGGACGTGCTCATCGGCGGGCCGGGTATATGCTTTCCGGTCGCGCGGTGGAACGGGAAAGCCTACAAGCTCATTGGCTACAGCGATGGAGATCGATCCTGCCGTCCGTGATCATGCGGTTTCGCAAGGCGGGGTAAACGCCCGGTCGCGCGCGGACGGGCTCTCGTTGTACAGTGTCCTGGAGTCGTCCCGTCGTGTGTGGCACGGGCGGCGCCCGTAGGGATGAGCTGCTTTTCGCCCGGCTTGTCCCTAGTGGTTTTCGCGGTCTTGCGCGAGCGCGCGGGATCGGCGATGATCCGGCAGCCGTCCACAAGACGACTGTGGTCCTTTCGAGAACGCCCCGGGATTCGGGGATTCTCCTGCGGGCTTGTGAAAAATCCAAAAGATTTTTGCGACCATGACACAGACACCTCTGAAGTTCTACGTGCCCGAGCCCTCGGGACGTCCCGGTCAGGCGACCGACTTTTCCTACCTGCGCCTGCAGCCCGCCGGGGCCGCGCGCAAACCCCCCATCGACATCACGCCCTACGACACCCGCGACCTGGCCATCGGGCTGATCCGCGTGCTGGACGATCAGGACGAGGCCCAGGGCCCCTGGGCTGAGGATCTCCCGGACGACGATCTGCTGCGCCGCGGCCTGCGCGCCATGGTCAAGACGCGCATCTTCGATGCCCGCATGGTCATCGCCCAGCGGCAGAAGAAGACCTCGTTCTACATGCAGTGCCTGGGCGAGGAAGCCATCGCTATCGGCCAGTCGCTGGCGCTGCGCGACGGCGACATGCATTTCCCGTCGTACCGCCAGCAGGGCCTGCTCATCGCGCAGGACTATCCCCTGTTCGACATGATGTGCCAGATCTTCTCCAACGACCAGGATCCGCTCAAGGGCCGCCAGCTGCCGGTGCTGTATTCGGTGCCGGAAAAGGGCTTCTTCACCCTGTCGGGCAACCTGGGCACGCAGATGCCCCAGGCGGTGGGCTGGGCCATGGCCTCGGCCATCAAGGGCGACACCCGCATCGCCTGCGGCTGGATCGGCGACGGCGCCACGGCCGAATCCGACTACCAGACGGCGCTGCTGTTCGCGCACGTGTACCGGGCGCCGGTGATCCTGAACGTGATCAACAACCAGTGGGCGATCTCCACCTTCCAGTCCGTCGCGGGCGGGGAGGGCACCACACTGGCGGCGCGCGGCATCGGTTCGAACGTGGCCTCGCTGCGGGTGGACGGCAATGATTTCCTGGCCGTCCACGCCGTGTCCCGCTGGGCCGCCGAACGGGCGCGCAACAACCATGGCGCCACGCTGATCGAATGGGTCAGCTACCGGGCCGGGCCGCACTCCACCTCCGACGATCCGTCCAAATACCGGCCGGCCGACGACTGGTCGCGCTTCCCGCTGGGCGACCCGATCGCGCGGCTGAAGGCCTACATGCTCAAGCGCGGCATCTGGTCCGAACAGGAACACCAGGAACTGCAGAAGGCCTGCGAGGCCGAGGTCGTCGCCGCCCAGAAAAAGGCCGAGGCCCACGGCACGCTGGCCACGGGGCGCACCAGCAGCGTGGCGACCATGTTCGAGGACATCTACAAGGACATGCCGGAACATCTGCGCCGGCAGCGCCAGGAGCTGGGGGTATGAGCATGGCACAGGAAAAAGGCAAGACCCGTCCCATGACGATGATCCAGGCCCTGCGCTCGGCCATGGACGTCATGCTGGAACGGGACGACAACATGGTCGTCTTCGGCGAGGACGTCGGCTATTTCGGCGGCGTGTTCCGCTGCACCGAAGGCCTGCAGGCCAAATACGGCCAGTCGCGCGTCTTCGACGCGCCGATTTCGGAAAGCGGCATCGTGGCGGCGGCCATCGGCATGGGCGCCTACGGCCTGCGGCCGGTGGTCGAGATCCAGTTCGCCGACTACTTCTATCCGGCGGCCGACCAGATCTTCTCCGAGGCCGCGCGCCTGCGCTACCGCTCGGCGGGCGGCTATACGGCGCCGCTGACGATCCGCATGCCCTGCGGCGGCGGGATCTTCGGTGGCCAGACCCACAGCCAGAGCCCGGAGGCCCTGTTCACGCACGTGGCCGGCCTGCGCACCGTCATGCCGTCCAACCCCTACGACGCCAAGGGCCTGCTGATCAGCTCCATCGAGAACGACGATCCGGTCATCTTCCTGGAGCCCAAGCGCCTGTACAACGGCCCCTTCGACGGCCACCACGACCAGCCGGTCGTGCCCTGGTCCAAGCACCCGCTGGGCAACGTGCCCGAAGGCTACTACACCGTGCCGCTGGATTCGGCCTCGCTCTACCGCGAAGGCCGGGAACTGACCGTGCTGACCTACGGCACCATGGTGTACGTGGCCGAGGTCGCCGCCCGCGAGGCCGGCATCGAGGCCGACATCCTCGACCTGCGCAGCCTCTGGCCGCTGGACATGGACGCGATCCTGAATTCGGTGCGCAAGACCGGCCGCTGCGTGGTGCTGCACGAGGCCACCCGCACCAGCGGCTTCGGCGCCGAACTGTGCGCCCTGGTCCAGGAGCATTGTTTCTATCATCTCGAGGCCCCCGTGGAACGCATCACGGGGTGGGACACGCCGTATCCCCATTCGCACGAATGGGCTTATTTCCCCGGCCCCAAGCGGGTCGCGGAGGCGTTCAAGCGCGTGTTCCGGGAGGCATAATGGGCATTCACATCATCAAGATGCCGGACATCGGCGAAGGCATCGCGGAAGTCGAACTGGTTGAATGGCACGTCCAGGCGGGCGATGCCGTGGTCGAGGACCAGGTCCTGGCCGACGTCATGACCGACAAGGCCACCGTCCAGGTGCCGTCCCCGGTGCACGGGCGCGTCGTGTCGCTGGGCGGCAAGGTCGGCGACGTCATGGCGGTGGGCTCGGAACTCATCCGCCTGGAAGTCGAAGGCGAGGGCAACGAAGCCACGGTCGGGACGACGTCCCGGGCGGCCACGGCGCCTGCCGCTGCCGCCGCATCGGCGCCCGTCGAGCCGGAACCGGAAGCCGCGGCGCCCGCCGCACCCCGGCCCGCCGCCGCCACGGCGCCCGAACCCGCCGCCGCGCCGGCCCCCGCCGCCGCGCGCGGCGCGCCGGCGCCGCACGCGGCCTCGCACGCGCCGTCCCGCCCCGAAGGGCAGCGCCCGCTGGCCTCGCCGGCCGTGCGCCGCCGCGCGTGGGACCTGGGCATCACCCTGCAGTACGTGCCGGGCACCGGCCCCGCCGGCCGGATCACGCACGGCGACCTGGACGCCTGGCTGGCGCGCGACCGCAACGCGACTTCCAACCGCACCACCGGCGCGCTCTACGCCGCCCAGGACCAGGAAACCGAAATTCCCGTCATCGGCCTGCGGCGCAAGATCGCCCAGAAGATGCAGGAAGCCAAGCGCCGCATTCCGCACTTCACCTACGTCGAGGAAATCGACGTGACGGAACTGGAATCGCTGCGCGCGCGCCTGAACGCCCTGCACAGCGCCGAGCGCGGCAAGCTGACCCTGCTGCCGTTCCTGGCGCGGGCCATGGTGCTGGCCCTGCGCGAATTCCCGCAGATCAACGCCCGCTACGACGATGACGCGGGCGTGGTGACCCAGTACGGTGCCGTGCATCTGGGCGTGGCGGCGCAGACACCGTCGGGCCTGATGGTGCCGGTGCTGCATCATGCGGAAACCCTGGACCTCTGGTCCTGCGCGGCGGAAGTCGCGCGCCTGGCCGAGGCTGCCCGCCAGGGCAAGGCGGCGCGCGACGAGCTGACCGGCTCGACCATCACCCTGACCAGCCTGGGGGCACTCGGAGGGATCGTGTCCACGCCGGTCATCAACCACCCGGAGGTCGCCATCGTCGGCGTCAACCGCGTGGTCGAACGCCCCGTGTTCCAGGAAGGCCGGGTCGTGGCGCGCAAGCTCATGAACCTGTCCTCGTCCTTCGATCATCGCGTGGTCGACGGCATGCATGCCGCCGAGTTCATCCAGTGCATCCGGCGTTATCTGGAGTGCCCGGCGCTCTTGTTCGTGGAGTAAGCAGCATGTCCAATCCCATCAATACGACCTTGCTCATCATCGGCGGCGGCCCCGGCGGCTACGTGGCGGCCATCCGCGCCGGGCAGCTGGGCATCCCCACCGTACTGGTCGAAGGCGCCGCCCTGGGCGGCACCTGCCTGAACATCGGCTGCATCCCGTCCAAGGCGCTGATCCACGTGGCCGAGCAGTTCCACGCGCTGCAGGGCTATGCCGGCGATTCGCCGCTGGGCATCCGCGCCCAGTCGCCCGAGCTCGACCTGGCGCGCAGCGTCGCCTGGAAGGACGGCATCGTCAAGAAGCTCACCACGGGCGTCGGCGCGCTGCTGAAGAAGCACAAGGTCACGGTCGTCCAGGGCTGGGCGCGCATCGTCGACGGCAAGACCGTGGACGTCGATCCCGTCGCCAAGGGCAAGGCCGGCGCGCCCCAGCGCATCCGCTGCGAACACCTGCTGCTCGCCACCGGGTCGGAGCCCGCCGCGCTGCCCTTCATGCCCTTCGGCGGCCCGGTGATTTCCTCCACTGAAGCGCTGTCGCCCAAAAAGCTGCCGAAATCCCTGGCCATCGTCGGCGCGGGCTACATCGGCCTGGAACTGGGCACCGTCTACCGCAAGCTCGGCGTCAAGGTCGACGTGATCGAGGCCCAGGACCGCATCCTGCCGGTCTACGACGCCGACCTGGTCAAGCCGGTGCACGCCGCGCTGAAGGCCCTGGGCGTGGGCCTGCACCTGCAGACCCAGGTCCTGGGCCTGGCCGAGGACGGCAAGGGCCTGCGGGTCCAGTCGGGCAAGACCGAGGACGTGCTGCCCGCCCAGCAGGTGCTGGTGGCCGTCGGCCGCAAGCCCCGCAGCCGGGGCTTCGGGCTCAGCTCGCTGATGCTCGACATGGACGGCCTGGCGGTGCGCGTGGACGACCGCTGCCGTACCTCCATGAGCGGGGTCTGGGCGATCGGCGACCTGACGGGCGAACCCATGCTGGCGCACCGCGCCATGGCCCAGGGCGAATGCGTGGCCGAGCAGATCGCCGGCCATACGCGGCGCTTCGTGCCGGCGGCGATCCCGGCCGTGTGCTTCACCGATCCGGAAGTCGTCACGGCGGGGCTGTCGCCGCGGGAGGCGGCCCAGGCGGGCATCGACGCCATCGATGCGTCCTTCCCGCTGGCGGCCAACGGCCGGGCGATGACGCTCGAATCCACCGACGGCTTCGTGCGGGTGGTGGCGCGGCGCGACAACCACCTGATCCTGGGCTGGCAGGCCGTGGGGCGGGGCGTGTCGGAATTCGCCGCCGCCTTCGGCCAGTCCATCGAGATGGGCGCGCGGCTGGAGGACGTCGGTCACACGATCCACGCCCACCCGACCCAGGGCGAGGCGATCCAGGAAGCGGCCCTGCGGGCGCTGGGGCAGGCGCTGCACGTCTGATCCGGCGGCCCGGATCCATCGGGCGCGGCGGGGTCCCGGGGGGCCGCGCCGCGCCGCGTCATGTTTAAATACCAGGATCCGTCCGCCACGAGGTGTTCCCATGTCTTCCGCTTCCCCCGCCGCCCGCCCCAGCCCGGCCGACGAGCCCCGCCTGGATTTCGTCGCCTGCGCCAGCCCGGCGGGCCTGCACCGCATGGCGTACTGGGAATGGGGCGATCCGGGCAACGACCGGGTCCTGGTCTGCGTGCACGGGCTGACCCGCACCGGGCGGGACTTCGACCCGCTGGCGCGCGCGCTCGGCCGCGAATACCGCGTGGTCTGCCCGGACGTCGTCGGGCGCGGGCGCTCGGACTGGCTGATCGACCCCAACGGCTACGTGATTCCCCAATACGTCGCCGACCTGGTGACGCTGGTGGCCCGGCTGAATCCCGCGCGGCTGGACTGGGTCGGCACGTCCATGGGCGGGCTGATCGGGCTGGGGCTGGCGGGCATGGCGGCGGTGTCGCCCGCCCTGCGCCCCGCCCGGGGACCGTGGGGCCTGGGCACGGCGGCGGACGTGCCGCTGGGCCGCATGGTGTTCAACGACATCGGCCCCGCGCTGAACGTCGGCGGCCTGGCGCGGATCGGCGAATACGTCGGCCAGGAACTGGGCTTCGACCGTTTCGAGCAGGCGGTGGACTACGTGCGGACGGTGTCCGCCGGCTTCGGGCCGCATGACGCCGCCGGCTGGGATGCCCTGACCGAACACGTGTTCGTCGAGCGGGACGGCCGCTGGGTCAAGCACTACGACCTGCGCCTGGCCCAGCCCTTCGCCCTGCAGACACCCGAGGCCACGGCCGCCGCCGAGACCCTGCTGTGGCAGGCCTGGGATCACCTGCCCGTGCCGTCCCTGATCCTGCGCGGCGCGCAGTCCGACATCCTGACGCGGGACACCGCGCGGCGCATGGTGGAACGCAACCCCCGCGCCCGCCTGGTGGAATTCGACGGGGTGGGGCATGCGCCCACCCTGCGCGCCGCGGACCAGATCGCGGCGGTGCGCGATTTCCTGCTCGCCCCCTGACGCATCCGGGCGGCCCATCGGCCGCCCGCCGATCGAAGCCATGTCCCTGAACGTCGACCTGCACAGCCATTCGTCCCGCTCCGACGGCGTCCTGCCGCCCGCGCAGGTGGCCGCGCGCGCCCATGCGCAGGGGGTGGACTGGTGGGCGCTGAGCGACCACGACGAGACTTCCGGCCTGGCCGAGGCCGCCGCCGCGGCGCGCGAGCTGGGCCTGGGCTTCATCCCCGGGGTGGAGATTTCCGTGACGTTCTGCGAACGCACGGTCCACGTGCTGGGCCTGAACATCGACCCGGAACAGCCCGACCTGAAGGCGGGCCTGGGCGGCATCCGCCGCAGCCGCTTCGAGCGGGCCGGCGAGATCGCCGAACGGCTGCGGGACTGCGGCATCGACGGCGCCTACGAAGGCGCCCTGCGGCACGTGGACAACCCGGACCTGATCGGCCGCGTGCACTTCGCCCGCCACCTGCTGGAACAAGGCCATTGCAAATCCCTGCAGCAGGCCTTCGACCGCTACCTGGGCGAGGGCAAGCGGGCCTTCGTGCCGATGCACTGGCCGGGCCTGGAGCCGGCGGTGGCCTGGATCCGCGCGGCCGGCGGCAAGGCCGTGATCGCCCACCCCGGGCGCTACCGCTACACGCCGCAGCAGTTCGACGCGCTGTTCGACGCGTTCAAGGCGCAGGGCGGCGTCGGCCTGGAGGTCGTCTCCAGCGGCCACACGCCCGCCCAGTGCAAGCGCTACGCCCAGGTCGCGCAGGCCTACGGTTTCGAGGCCTCGCGCGGTTCGGATTTCCACGCGCCGGGCATCCCCCGCACGGAGCTCGGCCGGGTGCCGCCGCTGCCCGAATCCCTGGTGCCCGTGTGGCGGGACTGGATCTGAGGAGCATCGCATGAACAAGGCTTTCGTCAAAGAGTCCGACCGCGACGAGGACGACGACCTGCCCGAATCCCGGGCCCTGCCCGCCGGGACGAAGAACTACATGACGGTGACCGGCTACCGGGCGCTGAACGACGAACTGATGCATCTGATGAACGTCGAACGGCCCGAAGTGGTGTCCGTCGTGTCCTGGGCGGCGTCCAACGGCGACCGTTCGGAAAACGGCGACTACCTGTACGGCAAGAAGCGGCTGCGGGAAATCGACCGGCGCATCCGCTACCTGACGCGCCGCCTGGAGTCCGCCGAGGTCGTGGATCCGGCCCTGCAGCCCAACCGCGACCAGGTGTTCTTCGGCGCGACCGTGCGCTATTGCGACAGCCGGGGCGAGGCATTCACCGTCACCATCGTCGGCGTGGACGAGGCCGAGCCCCTGGCCGGGAAGATCAGCTGGGTGTCGCCCGTGGCCCGCGCCCTGATCAAGGCGCGCGAAGGCGACACCGTGACCCTGCGCACGCCCTCGGGGATCGAGGAACTCGACATCATGGACATCGGCTATCCGGACCCCTGAAGGCGGCTAAAATAGACGGTTTCCCATGCCATCGAGCCGTCCCGCCGTGACTACCGTACTGATCATCCCCGGTTCATCCGTCCTGTCCGACTTCCGCCGGGAACGCCTGCTGCGCGTCCTGGCCGCCCGGGATCTGCCGGTGGCCGACATCCGCGCGCAAGCCTGCCATTTCGTCGGGATCGACGGCGCGCTGGACGACGCGGACCAGGCGCGGCTGCGGGCGCTGCTGGACGACGGCCGCGCGGCCGAGGCGCCGGCCGCCGAGCGGCACGCGGCGCGTTTCCTGGTGATCCCGCGCCTGGGCACGATTTCCCCCTGGGCAAGCAAGGCGACCGACATCGCCCGCCACTGCGGCCTGCCGCAGGTGCGCCGCATCGAACGCGGGGTGCGCTACACCATCGTGCCGGAACGCCGCCTGCTGGGTGCGCGCGCGCTGGACGCGGACCAGCTGGCCGCCGTGGCCGCCTGCGTGCACGACCGCATGACCGAAACCGTGGTGGACGACGATTTCGACGGCCGGGCGCTGTTCGCCCCGCTGGACGGCCAGCCCGTCCAGGCCGTGCCCGTGCTGGCCGAAGGCCGCGCCGCCCTGGAAGCCTGCAACGCGCGCCTGGGCCTGGCCCTGTCGGACGACGAGATCGACTACCTGCTGCGCGCCTACCGCGACCTGGGGCGCGATCCCACCGACGTCGAACTGATGATGTTCGCCCAGGCCAACAGCGAACACTGCCGCCACAAGATCTTCAACGCCCACTGGACGGTGGACGGCCAGGCCCAGCCGCACACGCTGTTCGACATGATCCGCGCCACCCACGCCGCCCAGCCCGAAGGCACGGTCGTCGCCTATTCGGACAACGCCGCCATCATGGCCGGCGGGCCGGCGCGGGTCTTCCACGCGGGCGACGCGGGCGACACCGTGTACCGGCGCCACGACATCGTGGCCCACACGCTGATGAAGGTCGAAACGCACAACCACCCGACGGCCATCGCGCCTTTCCCGGGCGCGGCGACCGGCGCGGGCGGCGAGATCCGCGACGAGGGCGCGACCGGGCGCGGCTCCAAGCCCAAGGCCGGTCTGACCGGCTTCACCGTGTCGAACCTGCGCGTGGACGACGCCGTCGAGCCCTGGGAAGACGCGGGCGGCGCGCCCGACCGCATCGCCACGCCGCTGGACATCATGATCGAAGGCCCCATCGGCGGGGCGGCGTTCAACAATGAATTCGGCCGGCCGAACCTGCTGGGCTATTTCCGCAGCTTCGAACAGACGGCCGGCGGCACGCGCTGGGGCTACCACAAGCCCATCATGCTGGCCGGCGGCCTGGGCCAGATCGATGCGCGGCTGACGCATAAAGACCCGCTGCCGCCGGGCGCGCTGCTGGTGCAGCTGGGCGGCCCGGGCATGCGCATCGGCATGGGCGGCGGCGCGGCCTCCAGCATGGGGGCGGGCTCCAACCAGGCCGAGCTCGACTTCGATTCGGTGCAGCGCGGCAATCCCGAGATGCAGCGGCGCGCCCAGGAAGTCATCGACCGCTGCTGGCAGCAGGGCGAATCCAACCCTGTCCTGGCGATCCACGACGTCGGCGCGGGCGGCCTGTCCAACGCCTTCCCGGAACTGGTCAACGACGCCGGTCGCGGCGCGGAATTCGAACTGCGGCGCGTGCCGCTGGAAGAATCCGGCCTGTCGCCCGCCGAGATCTGGAGCAACGAATCCCAGGAACGCTACGTGCTGGCCATCCAGCCCGAAGACCTGGACCGCTTCGCGCGCATCGCCGACCGCGAACGCTGCCCCTACGCGGTGGTCGGCGTCGCCACGGAAGAACGCCGCCTGCGCGTCACCCTGGACGAGGGCCTGCCCGGTCTGGACCGTCCGGCGGGCGAGATCGCCCCGGCCGGGCTGCGGCCCGTGGACGTGCCGGTGGACGTCATCCTGGGCAAGCCGCCGCGCATGCAGCGCGCCGCCGAACGCGCCGCCGTGGCGGGCGATGCCCTGGATCTCGGCGGCATCGAACTGCCTGACGCGATCGATCGCGTGCTGCGCCATCCCACCGTGGCCAACAAGTCCTTCCTCGTCACCATCGGCGACCGCACCGTGGGCGGCCTGACGGCCCGCGACCAGATGGTCGGCCCCTGGCAGGTGCCTGTGGCCGACTGCGCCGTGACTCTGCGCGACCACGAAGGCGTGGCGGGCGAGGCCATGGCCCTGGGCGAACGCAGCCCGATCGCGGTGCTGAACCCGGCCGCCTCGGGCCGCATGGCCGTGGCCGAGGCGCTGACGAACCTCGCCGCCGCCGGCGTCGCCCGCCTGGAAGACGTCAAGCTGTCGGCCAACTGGATGGCCGCCTGCGGCGCGCCCGGCCAGGACGCGGCCCTGTACGACACCGTGTCCGCCGTCAGCGACTGGTGCCAGAGCCTGGGCCTGTCGATCCCGGTGGGCAAGGACTCCCTGTCCATGCGCACCGCCTGGCGGGACGAGGCCGGCGACCATCAGGTCGTGTCCCCGGTGTCGCTGGTGGTCACGGCCTTCGCGCCGGTGGCCGACGTGCGCGCCACCCTGACGCCGCAGCTGCGCGACGCGGCCGACGGTTCCGTGCTGTTGCTGGTCGACCTGGGCGAAGGCCGCCAGCGCCTGGGCGGCTCGGTGCTGGCCCACGCCTACGGCGGCATCGGCGCCGAAACCCCGGACCTGCACGACGCGGCCCTGCTGCGCGCGGCCTTCCTGGCGCTGCGCGAACTGGCGGCCCGGGGCTGGATCCTGGCGTGCCACGACCGTTCCGACGGCGGCCTGCTGGCGGCGGCGGCCGAAATGGCCTTCGCCGGGCGCCTGGGCGTGTCCCTGAACCTGGACATGCTGACCATCGATCCGCACACGGCCGACGCCGGCGACTACAAGATCCGCGCCGACCAGGTCGCCGTCCAGCATCACGAACGCAACCTGGCGGCCCTGTTCAACGAAGAGGCCGGCTGGCTGCTGCAGGTGCCGCGCGCGCACCGCGACGACGTGCTGCGCCACCTGCGCCAGGCGGGCCTGTCGAACTGCACCCACGTGGTGGGCATGCCCAACGCGCGCCGGGAACTGCAGGTCTTCCGCGACGGCGCCATCGTCTACCAGCGCCCCCTGGCCGAACTCGGCCGGGCCTGGAGCGAGACCACGCGGCGCATCATGGCGCGCCGCGACCATCCCGATTGCGCCCAGGCCGAATACGACACCTGGCTGGACACCGAGGACCCGGGCCTGTCGCCGCGCGTGGACTTCGATCCCCAGGACGACGTCGCCGCGCCCTTCATCGCCACCGGCGCGCGCCCGCGCATGGCCATCCTGCGCGAACAGGGCTGCAACAGCCAGGTCGAGATGGCCTGGGCCTTCGACACGGCCGGCTTCGAGGCCGTGGACGTGCACATGACCGACCTGCTGTCCGGCCGCATCCGCCTGGACGGCATGAGCGGCCTGGTGGCGGTGGGCGGCTTCAGCTACGGCGACGTGCTGGGCGCGGGCGAGGGCTGGGCGCGCACCATCCGCTTCAACGCGGCGCTGGCCGACCAGTTCGGCGCCTTCTTCGCGCGCCCGGACAGCTTCGCGCTGGGCGTGTGCAACGGCTGCCAGATGATGGCGGCGCTGGCCGACTTCATCCCGGGCGCCGACGCCTGGCCGCGCTTCACCCGCAACGTGTCCGAAAAATACGAGGCGCGCCTGTCGCTGGTCGAAGTCCTGGATTCGCCGTCCATCTTCTTCGCCGGCATGGCCGGCGCGCGCGTGCCCATCGCCGTGGCGCACGGCGAAGGGTACGCCGATTTCAGCCGCCAGGGCGATGCCGCCCGGGTGGCCGAGGCCATGGCCTTCGTCGACAACCGGGGCGCGCGCACGGAAACCTATCCGGCCAACCCCAACGGCAGCCCGGCCGGCCTGACGGCGGTGACCACGGCCGACGGCCGCTACACCGTCATGATGCCGCACCCGGAACGCGTCACCCGCAACGTCATGATGTCCTGGCACCCGGCACGCTGGGGCGCGGCCGACCGGGGCGGGGACGACGCCGCGCACGGCGGCTACACGCCGTGGATGCGCATGTTCCGCAACGCGCGGGCGTATCTGGGCTGAGACAGGACTGGGCATGGTCCCTGCGGACCATGCCCAGTCTGTCGAATCCGAGCCGCTTGCAAGCGGCGAGGTGGGGGGGCTGTCCCGGCTTGAGAAACGGCTTTGCAGACGCGGGCGTGGTGTCCATCGGGCCCCGGCCGCGCTGCCATATCCGGGGCAGGGCGGGAAAACCCTTTGCGGGGACGGTATAATCGATCTTTGTGCGGAGTTCATCCATGCGTCTGATCAAGAAAGCCCTGACCTTCGACGACGTCCTCCTGGTCCCGGCCTATTCCCAGGTCCTGCCGCGCGATACGCGCCTCGTCACGCAGCTGACCCGGGGCATCCAGCTCAACATCCCGCTCGTGTCCGCCGCCATGGACACCGTGACCGAGTCGCGCCTGGCCATCGCCATGGCCCAGGAAGGCGGCATCGGCATCGTCCACAAGAACCTCAGCGCCGACGAACAGGCGCGCGAAGTCGCGCGCGTCAAGCGCCATGAATTCGGCATCGTGATCGATCCGGTCACCGTCACCCCCACGATGAAGGTGCGCGACGCCATCGCGCTGCAGCGCCAGCACGGCATCTCCGGCCTGCCGGTCGTCGAGGGCGGCAAGCTGGTCGGCATCGTCACCAACCGCGACCTGCGCTTCGAGGACCGCCTGGACGTGTCCCTGCGCGAAATCATGACGCCGCAGGAACGCCTGGTCACCCTGACCGAGGGCGCCACCCTGGAAGAAGCCCAGGCCCTGATGCACCGCCATCGCCTGGAACGCGTGCTGATCGTCAACGACAAGTTCCAGCTGCGCGGCCTGGCCACGGTCAAGGACATCGTCAAGAACACCGAACATCCCCTGGCCAGCAAGGACGCCCAGGGCCAGCTGCGCGTCGGCGCCGCCGTCGGCGTGGGCGAGGGCACGGACGAACGGGTGGAAAAACTCGCCGCCGCCGGCGTGGACGTCATCGTGGTCGACACCGCCCACGGTCATTCGGCCGGCGTGATCGACCGCGTCCGCTGGGTGAAAAAGCACTATCCCAACATCCAGGTCGTCGGCGGCAACATCGCCACCGCCGCCGCCGCGCGCGCGCTGGTGGAAGCCGGCGCCGACGCGGTCAAGGTCGGCATCGGCCCGGGCTCCATCTGCACCACCCGCATCGTGGCCGGCGTGGGCGTGCCGCAGATCACCGCGATCGCCGACGTGGCCCAGGCCCTGGAAGGCACGGGCGTGCCCCTGATCGCCGACGGCGGCATCCGCTATTCCGGCGACGTCTCCAAGGCCCTGGCCGCGGGCGCGTCCACCTGCATGATGGGCGGCATGTTCGCGGGCACCGAGGAAGCCCCGGGCGAAGTCGTGCTGTTCCAGGGGCGTTCGTACAAGTCCTACCGCGGCATGGGCAGCCTGGGCGCCATGGCGGACGGCTCCGCCGACCGCTACTTCCAGGATCCCAACAACAACGTCGACAAGCTGGTGCCCGAAGGCATCGAGGCCCGCGTGCCCTACAAGGGCAGCGTCATCGCCATCATCTACCAGCTGGTGGGCGGCATCCGGGCCTCCATGGGCTATTGCGGCTGCGCCACGATCCAGGACCTGCACGCCCAGGCCGAATTCGTGGAAATCACCGCCGCCGGGGTGCGCGAATCGCACGTCCACGACGTGCAGATCACCAAGGAAGCCCCCAACTACCGGGCGGACTGATCGGCATGCCGGGCAGCGATCCGACCCTCGACGCCGCGGACGCGTCCGCCGCCCTGGCGGGCGTCCGCATCGGCGACGACCTGGCGCGGGCCATGCGGGACTGGCGCCGGGATTTCCACCGCCATCCCGAACTGGGCCACCAGGAACACCGCACGGCGGCGCGCGTCGCCGAACTGCTGCGGTCCTGGGACATCGCCGTGCACGAAGGCTATGGCGGCACCACCGGCGTGATCGGCGTCCTGAATGGGCGCCGGGGCGCGGGGCCGACCCTGGGGCTGCGCGCCGACATGGACGCCCTGCCCATGCCGGACGCGGGCGCGCACGACCATCGTTCCGTCCACGACGGCGTCGCGCATGCCTGCGGCCACGACGGCCACACCGCCATCCTGCTGGGGGCCGCGCGCCATCTGGCGGAAAATCCCGATTTCGCCGGCCGCGTCGTCTTCATCTTCCAGCCGGCCGAGGAACCCCTGACGGGCGCCCGGGCCCTGGTCGAAGCCGGCCTGTTCCGCGACTTCCCCTGCGACGAGGTCTACGGCCTGCACAACAACAACTGCATCGGTCCGGGGCAGGTCGGCGTGCGCACCGGCGCCATCCTGTCGGCCTGCGACCTGTTCGAGATCCACATCCGCGGGGTGGGCGGCCACGCCGCCATGCCGCACCAGGCCAACGACCCCATCGTGGCCGGCGCGGCGCTGGTGCAGTCCCTGCAGTCCGTCGTCAGCCGCAACGTCAGCCCCTTCGATACGGCCGTGCTCAGCGTCTGCCAGTTCCAGGCCGGCAGCGCCATCAACGTCATCGCCGACCACGCCGTGCTGCGCGGCACCGTGCGCACCCTGTCGCGCGAAGCGCAGTCCCGCGTGCTGGACCGCCTGCGCGATCTGTGCGAAGGCGCGGCGCGCGGCTACGGCTGCGAAGTCGAATTCCGCCATCTGCTCAGTTCGCCGCCCACCATCAACCAGGCCGGGCCGGTGGCGCACGTCAAGCGCGCGGCCGCCGCCGTGCTGGGCGCGGACCAGATCGTGGATCCCGTCACGCCGCTCATGGCGTCCGAGGACTTCGCCTACCTGCTGGACCACTGCCCGGGCGCGTATTTCTTCCTGGGCCATGACGGCCTGACCTGCCACCATCCCGAGTTCGACTTCGACGACACCCTGCTGGCGCAGGGCGCGGCGATCTTCGCCACCCTGGTCCACCAGCGGCTGGCGGGCTGAGGGCGCGCGGACGGCCGCCTATCGCTGTCCTTCCGGCCGGGCGGCCGGGGCCTGGCCCGGCGCCCGCAGCCGCAGGATGGGGACGGCGCCGATGAGCAGGCCCAGCGTGCCCAGCACCAGGGCGAATTCCAGCGACGCGCCGAACCAGGCGTGCGTCAGGCTGAAGAAGATCGGGCCGATCAACTGCCCCAGGGCGAACGAGGCCGTCATCGCGGCCATCTGGCGCTTGGCGCCGGCCTGGCCGACGGCGGCCTGGGCTTCCTGCAGGCCGACCATCGTGATCACCATGAAGGTGCTGCCCACGCAGCAGGCGGCCAGCAGGATCGCCGGCAGCGCATGCCACACGGCGGGCGCCAGCACGCCCACCGCCATCACCACCTGGGCGCCGGCCCAGATCTGCGGCCGGGTGCAGCGGCGCGCCAGGCGGCTGGCCATCACCGTGGACACCGCGCCCGCCAGGCCGAAGACCGGCCAGGCCAGGCTGAACAGCCAGGGGTCCGGCACCAGCAGCCGCGCCTGGGCCGGCAGGAACGTGGCCGGCAGGATGTAGCCGAAGCCGTAGACCCCGTAGCACAGGATCAGGCCCCAGTGCAGGGGCGGGACGGTGTTGGACGAAGCGTCGGCTGTTGGGGTGTTTGTGGCGGAGGGTCGCGGGTTCGAGGACGGCTCGCGGGTGGCCGTTGCGTGCGCGGTGGCGTGGTCCGGAGCGGCCATCGCGGACGTGGTCGCTTGGCCTGACGCGGCTGTTGCGGCCGGCGCCTGGCCCGTATCCGTGGTCCGCCACAGCATCGATGCGCCCAGCAGCCCGCCCAGGGCGGCGGCCGCCAGCCAGAGCCAGGCCTGCGAGGCCGTCGCCCCCGCCAGCGTCAGGCCCATGCAGGCCAGCCCGGCGAACGCGATGCCGCAGCCCACGCCCGCGAACACCACGCCGCTGCGTTCCGTCTGTCCCGTGGCATTCAGGCGCGCGATGCACAGCGCGGACGTCCCGATCAGCACCCAGGCGCTGGCCACCCCGGCCAGCAGCCGCCACGACAGCCAGCCCAGCCAATGGCTGTCCAGCCCCATGGCCGCCGTCATCAGCACCACCATCCACAGGCCGAGCCGCAGCAGGGTCGCGGGCGACCAGCTCAGGTGCGTGACCAGCAGCGCGCCCAGCAGGTAGCCCAGGTAGTTGGCGCTGGCCAGCCAGCTGCCCTGGGCCAGGCTCAGCCCCAGATCGGCCTGCATCATCGGCAGGACGGGCGTGAACGCGAAGCGGCCGATGCCCATGGCGACGGCCAGGGCCAGCAGTCCGGCCAGGGGCAGGGGAATGCGAGAAGGGCGGGATGCCATGTCGGGTTGTCTCCTTGAAGCCTCTACTGTAACCGGCCCGCCGCGCCGGGACACCCGGGGCGTGCCTGGGTTACATTAACGCCTTGAACAGCCCTCCCGATCGCCCATCCATCATGCACCACCAGCGCATCCTCATCCTGGACTACGGTTCACAGGTCACCCAGCTCATCGCCCGCCGCGTGCGCGACACCGGCGTCTATTGCGAAATCCACCCGGGCGACGTGGACGACGATTTCATCCGCGCACAACAGGCGCAGGGCCTGAAGGGCATCGTCCTGTCGGGCAGCCACGCCTCGGCTTACGCCGAGGAATCCCTGAAAGTCCCCGCCGCCGTCTTCCAGGCCGGCGTGCCGGTGCTGGGCATCTGCTACGGCATGCAGTCCATGGCCATGCAGCTGGGCGGCCAGGTCGAATTCTCCGACCATCGCGAATTCGGCTACGCCGAAGTCCGCGCCCATGGCCACACCCGCCTGCTGACCGGCCTGCAGGACTTCGAGACCCCTGAAGGCCACGGCATGCTGAAGGTCTGGATGAGCCACGGCGACCGCGTCACGGCCCTGCCGCCGGGCTTCAAGCGCATGGCCTCCACGCCTTCGTGCGAAATCGCCGGCATGGCCGACGAGGAACGCGGCTTCTACGCCGTCCAGTTCCACCCCGAAGTCACCCACACCGTCCAGGGCCAGGCCATCCTGGAACGCTTCGTCACCGAGATCTGCGGCTGCGCGCGCGACTGGAACATGCCCGACTACGTGGCCGAGGCCGTCGCCCGCATCCGCGAACAGGTCGGTTCCGACGAAGTCATCCTGGGACTGTCCGGCGGCGTCGATTCCTCCGTGGCCGCCGCCCTGATCCACAAGGCCATCGGCGACCAGCTGACCTGCGTATTCGTCGATCACGGCCTGCTGCGCCTGAACGAGGCCGAGCAGGTCATGGACACCATGTCCCGGCACCTGGGCATCCGCGTCATCCATGTCGACGCCAGCGAACAGTTCCTGGGCAAACTCGCCGGCGTCGGCGATCCCGAGGCCAAGCGCAAGATCATCGGCCGCGAATTCGTCGAGGTCTTCCAGGTCGAGGCCGGCAAACTGAAGTCCGCCCGCTGGCTGGCCCAGGGCACCATCTATCCCGACGTCATCGAATCGGCGGCCTCCAAGACCGGCAAGGCCGTCGCCATCAAGTCCCACCACAACGTCGGCGGCCTGCCCGAGACCCTGAACCTGAAGCTGCTGGAACCCCTGCGCGAACTGTTCAAGGACGAAGTCCGCCACCTGGGCCTGGCCCTGGGCCTGCCGCCCGAAATGGTGTTCCGCCACCCGTTCCCCGGTCCCGGCCTGGGCGTGCGCATCCTGGGCGAGGTCAAGCGCGAATACGCCGACCTGCTGCGCCGCGCCGACGACATCTTCATCTCCGAGCTGCGCAACACCATCGAGCCCGAATCCGGCAAGTCCTGGTACGACCTGACGTCCCAGGCCTTCACCGTGTTCCTGCCGGTCAAGTCGGTGGGCGTGATGGGCGACGGCCGCACCTACGACTACGTCGTGGCCCTGCGCGCCGTGCAGACCACCGACTTCATGACGGCGGATTGGGCGGAACTGCCTTATGCGCTGCTGAAGCGCGTGTCGTCGCGCATCATCAACGAGGTGCGCGGGATCAATCGGGTGACGTACGACGTGTCGAGCAAGCCGCCGGCGACGATCGAGTGGGAGTGATCCCGCGTGGTTTTGATGCGGTGGAAAAACAGGTTGCCGATTGATTGGCAACCTGTTTTTTTATTGTCGATCAGCTCCGAAAATGTCATGACGACTGACTTGCGGTATCGGTCCCACGCAGCCGCAGGGGGCATCAGCGGTCGTGCGGCCCATGTGGCCTGATTGCGTAAAATCCGGGTTGGTTCAGTTTTTCAGCGCGAGGCGTTTGTACTCATGATGATGGATATGGCAATACCGCTGCTGATCGGTTTCGGCGGTGGATTCTATTTCAGGGCGAAACGTGCCCGCCTTGATGCTGAAAAATCGGATTTGAAGATCGCCCGGCTCAGCCAGGAACTTGCCGAGCTGCATGAGGCCGACAGGCTGCGGCGTAAGGACTCTGAACGCCGTAAACAGTACTACGAAGAAAACAGCATCTCCGATGTCCGTAACCAGATCAAGTTTATCGACCAGGCCGATCTGCATGCGGCTCGTCCAGTGAACAAAGAGGCGGTGCGTGTGCTCTATGCCTTGGAGGAATGGGTCAGGGTGAATCAGCCCAAATGGCGCATCTCGTTCGAAGTAGGCATGGGTGCGTTCATTAGAACCACCCATAGTTCTGATGAACGGGTACAGAAGGCGGCCTTCAGTTCCTGCAATAGCAAACGCGTTGATTTTCTGTTGATTGATCCGTTTGGCCAGCCCGTGCTGGCGGTCGAGTATCACGGAAGTGGGCACAGCCTGTCGAGTGATGCGGAGGACCGGATGCGGGTCAAGCGGCTGGTGTTGGAACGTGTGGGAATCCCTCTGGTCGAGGTGCCGGCGAATGCGGGCAGGGCTGATGTGTTGCACATGGTCGATGCCGTGTTTGCCGCACGTTCGTCGATCATGCAATCTGTCACGTCTCCAGTAGCTGCAAGCGACGGTAAAGATCCATGTTGATCAAAGCCAATCTCTTTAATCACGCGCGCGTGTGCGACCCGTAGGTCACCCCAGTGCGTGACGAGGCTGCGGCGCGTTCGCTCACGGTCGGTCTACAACAAGGCCGAGTACGCTGATCCCGCACATGCTGGAGGCGCTCATGGCCGGAGACCGGGGGTTCAGAAAGGGCGGTGCTGCACCGGAGAACCGCAACGGTGATCGCGTCATCGTCGCCGGCCGCGACAGCTTGCAGCCTTCTCGCGCGGCCATGCCGAAGGCTTGAGATTTTGGATATGTTGCGATTGTCATGTCTGGACTACGACTGGAGACGCTATACCAAATTGACTTCCGCTTGAGAAAGTTATAAAAATCGTAGTATGGCTACGACTGGCTCAAGTAAGTTAAATGCCCTCTACACCCGTCTGGCACCGGGGACGCCGCTGACCTCGGAGGATTTGGCGGTGCTGGGCATCTCTGCTGACCTGGCCGTCCACTACGTCCGGGCAGGCTGGCTCACGCGCCTGGCCCGCGGGGTGTACGGCCGCCCGAACGACACTCTGGCACTCCACCCCAGTCTGTTGCTGTTACAGCGCCGGTTCGAGGGGCTGCACGTCGGCGGCAAGTCGGCGCTGGACTGGTACGGCGTGCGCCAGTACGTGTCGCAGCAACCCGTGCTGTATCTATACGGCTGGACGGCGGCCCGCCTGCCGGAATGGTTCACCGAACGCTTCCCGACCGAGTACCACCGCAAGCGCCTGTTCGACGAGCAGCCGGTCGCCTTGCTGCATGTTGGCCCGTTCGAGAAGCGCAGCGGCGCGCCGCAGGTGTCGGCGCCGGAGCGAGCCTTGCTGGAACTGTTGAGCGAAGTCGGGGTACGCCAACCCTTGCAGGAAGCCCGCGAACTCGTCGAAAGCGCGTACAGCCTGCGCGCCGACGTGCTGCGCGAGCTGTTGCAGCACTGCACGAGCGTCAAGACCGTGCGGCTGTGCCTGCAACTCGGCCGCGAGGCGTCGTTGCCTTGGGCGGCGAAGCTCGATCCGGCCACGCTGCCGACGGGCAGCGATCGGCCTTGGGTGTCCAGATCGGCCGATGGCTTGTTGGTGCTCAAGCCATGAACCAGACCTATCTCGATACCGCGCGCCTGCTGACGCAGGTGGCGCCACTGGTGTTCGTGGACGACACGTTCGCATTGAAGGGTGGCACTGCGATCAACCTGTTCGTGCGCGACATGCCACGCTTGTCGGTCGATCTCGATTTGGTTTTTCCTGATCACACGCTGCCGCGCAACGAGGCGCTGGCGCGTATCAACGAGGTCATTCGGCAAGCTGCCGAGCGTTTGAAGAAGCGGGGCTTCCAGACGCATGCGCCGGCAGCTGCGGCAGGGGAGACAAAGCTGTTGGTGCGACGCGGCCCGATTCAGGTCAAGGTCGAAGTCAACTTCGTCATGCGCGGCACAGTGCAGCCGGTGCGTCGCGCTTCGCTCACGCCGACCGCACGCGACACCTTACTGGCCGATCTGGAGATTCCGGTGGTGTCGCTGGAGGACGTGTACGGCGGCAAGCTGGTGGCGGCGCTGGATCGGCAGCATCCGCGCGACCTGTTCGATGTGATGCAGCTCTTTGCGCATGAGGGGATCACGCCAGGCATCCGGCGTGCCTTCGTGGTCTACCTGGCCAGCAGCAACCGGCCGATCCATGAGGTGCTGTTCACGCCGCTGCGGGACGTCCGGTACGACTATGAGCACAACTTCCACGGCATGACGGCGGAGCCGGTGCCACTCGATGCGCTGCTCGCCGCGCGAGAGCGCATGGTGCGCGAAATTCAACGGGGCTTGGATGGCGACGAGCGACGCTTCTTGCTGTCACTGGCTGGAGGCAAGCCGGACTGGTCGCTGCTTGGCATCGCACACCTTGAACACCTGCCGGGCATCCGCTGGAAGCTGCACAACCTTGCGCAGTTGCAGAAGGCCGATGCCAGGAAGTTCGCAGAGCAGGCAGACCTGCTCGCCGAGCAGCTATCTGCGCTATCCTAGAAGGCGATTGATGATGGTGCCGCCGGCGTCGTTACCCCACAAATCGCCCCATCTCCCGCGCCAAAAAAGGTGTCCGATGCAGATGGTAAACGCGACGGTAAGGCCCATCTCGATCACCGCAAATCCATTCAACCACAAGGACTTGCGTGACTCGTTGATGACCGAGTGGGAATAAGAAGGTCGGTTTTTTCAGCGGCTGAAGCTAGCCAGGTTTCGGTGTGATAGTTTGGTCGCTCTGAGTGACCCGGCCGCCACTTTACGTTGCATACTGAGCTGATCAAAAACGAACAGGTTGTCATCTGACAACCTGTTTTTTTTGTCATCATACTGGAAAGCGGCAGTGGCCCGTCCCATCCATCCAAAGAAAGAAGTCGAGGACACCCTCAGGCACGCCGAAGAATCCTGGCAACCACGCACGCGCCTTGCGGCGCGTCGTGGACAACTGCACCACGCATCGCAAGCAGCAGGAGGCTGATGACGATGCCAAGGAGTAGCGCGATGGAATATACCTTCATTTTGAGGTACCAGCTCACCGCTGACGAGAGCGACATGGATGCGCTGGTCGAGCGTCTGGACGGCGCCGGATGCGACGATGCCCTGGTCGGTACCGGCCAGCTGGGGCGCCTGGCGCTGGAGTTCACCCGCGAGGCGGCCGATGCGGGTGAAGCGGTGCGCAGTGCGCTGGCCGACGTGCGCCGTGCTGCGCCGTCGGCCCGGTTGATCGAAGTGGCACCGGATCTGGTCGGATTGACCGACGTGGCCGGGATCGTTGGCGTGTCGCGGCAGAACATGCGCAAGCTGATGCTGGCTCATCCGGGCAGCTTCCCCGCGCCCGGTGTCCAAGGAACTGGAAGCCTTGGTCTGTTGAGGGCCATTGGCAGCACCCGTGCCCTTGCCGAAGTGTCCTCAAGATTCCGCTTGATTAATTCATAACCATATGGTTATCATATGGCCTAATAGTTATGGATTTGGACAGTGAACACTCCCGACACCCTGTTTAGAACGCTTGCGGATCCGACGCGACGGGCGCTCTTCGAGCGGCTGTGTCGCGAGGGCGAGCAGACGGTCGGGGCGCTGACGGCGCGGGCAGGCATCTCGCAGCCGGCGGTGTCGAAGCATCTCGGCCTGCTGAAGCAGGCCGGGCTGGTGCGAGACCGCCATGAGGGGCGACAGACGCACTACAGCGCGCAACTCGGCGCCCTCGCGCCGCTGATCGACTGGACAAATCAAATGACGGCGTTCTGGCAAAGCCGGTTCGACGACCTCGAAGACCTGCTCAATCGGATGGACCAATGAACGAAACATCGATCCAAACACGCGCTGTCGTCGTCGAGCGCGAAATCGCCCATCCACCGGAAAAAATCTGGCGGGCGCTCACCCAGCCTCATCTGATCGAGGCGTGGCTCATGAAGAATGACTTCAGTCCGGTCGTCGGCCACCGGTTCAACCTTCGCGGCGATTGGGGAGGCGTCCTGGACTGCGAAGTGCTCGTCGTCGATCCGAACACCACGTTGTCCTACACGTGGAACTTCGCGCATGACGACCCCGCCTTCGATTTGCACAGTGTTGTGACCTTCACGCTCGAGCCCACGAGCGCGGGAACCCATCTGCGCGTGGAGCAATCCGGCTTCCGGCCCGATCAAAAGCGGGCATTCGGCGGCGCGAAGGCCGGGTGGCGGGACTTCTTCGAGAAGCTGGAGCGGGTCTTGTCCTGAGCCGGCTCAGCCGTCATCCGCCCGATTCCAAACGATGCGTCCGTTGTCCCGGGCGCAACTTCACCAACGCCAATAGCGAAGGAAATCACTCATGAAGATCAAATTGACCAGCGTGTATGTCGACGATCAAGAGAAGGCTTTGCACTTCTACACGCACATTCTGGGTTTCACCAAGAAGGCCGATTTCAGCAACGGATCGTTCCGTTGGCTGACGGTGGTTTCACCCGACGAGCCCGACGGGACCGAGCTGCAGCTCGCACTCAATGACAATCCGGCGGGCAATACCTACCAGCAGGCCATCTTCCAGCAAGGCCAGCCCGCGATCAATTTCTACACCGATGACGTCAAGGGGGACCATGAGCGCATCAAGGCGCGGGGCGGCAACTTCATCATGGCACCGACCGAGGTGCCCGGCTCGACGATCGCCCAGCTGCATGACACGTGCGGCAACATCATCCAGATCACCCAGTTGGCGCGTTGGTAGCCACGCGGGCCTGCATGCGCTGTACCGCACACGCAAGCGCTTCATCGCGACAGAGTGGCGGCCGATGTGGTGCGCACGCCCATTCACCCCGGCGTCACATCCCACGGGGCTTGCCGCCAACGCTCGAACAGGAAATCGCTGAACGCCGTCAGGCGGCGCGGCACGGGTTCGCGTCGTGCGCGCACGATGCTGATCTTCGAGGGTGTGGCTTCCCACTCCGGCAGTACGCGCACCAGTCGCCCGTCGCGTAGCTCTTCGTGAATGTCCCAGGTCTCGCGCAGGGAAATGCCCAGCCCCGCCAGGCACCACGCATGGAGGACGTCGCCGCTGTCGCTGCACAGCGTGCCGCTGATCGCGACGGCTTTTTCCTGGCGGCCTTTGCGCAGCGGCCAGGTGTTTTGCAGAAATCCCGGATAGGCGAACACCAGGCAGTGATGCCGCGCCAGATCTTCCGGCTTCTCTGGGGTGCCGTTCGTTTTCAGGTAAGCCGGCGACGCGGCCAGGATGCGCCAGTTGTCGGCGACGCGCCGCGCCACCAGCCGCGAGTCGGCCAGTTCGCCCAGGCGGATGGCCATGTCCAGGTCGTCGCCGTAGAGGTCCACCACCTGGTCCGAAAGACGCAGGACGAAGCCGACTCCAGGGTGAAGATGGCAGAAGTCGCGGATCGCCGGCGTGACGTATTTGCGTCCGAACGGCGTGGGCGCGGTGAGGCGGATGGTGCCGCGCAGATCCTGGCTGCAGCCGGTCGCCAGTTCCTGCGCTTCATCCAGCACGCCCAGCGCGACCCGAACCCGTTCGGCGATGGCGCGGCCCTCGTCCGTGATGCGCAGGTTGCGGGTGTTCCGTTCGAACAGCGTGGCGCCCAGCGCCTGCTCCAGCCGGGCGATCTGCTTGCTCACGGTCTTGGGCGCCAGGTGCAGATCGCGCGCCGCCGCGGAGAAGCTCTGGCGATCCGCCACATGCACGAACACCGTCAGATCATCGAGGTTGCGTAGATTCATCTGGTCTGATTCGGGGAAAGTGTTTGTCGATTATGGTCATTTAAAGGATAGACCGGAATCGTCAAAATGACGACTCGGAATCGGCGGGCCATCCCGCTTTCTTCACCCAAGGAGTCCCACGCCATGTCACGCATTCTTTTCGTCCTGACCAGCCACGACCGAAAGGGGCCGGCCGGCGCCGCCGATGCGGCGCCCAGCGGTTTCTATCTATCGGAGGTCTCGCATCCGCACAAGGTGTTGAGCGAAGCCGGCTACGCCGTCGATTTCACCAGCCCCGGGGGCGGCAAGACACAGGTGGACGGGCTCGATCTGAACGACCCGGTCAATGCCGCGTTCTGGAACACCCCCGCGCTGCGTGCCGCCACCGAGAACACCCTGATGCCTTCGCAGCTCGATCCCGATGCCTACATCGCGATCTTCTATGCCGGGGGGCACGCGACCATGTGGGACTTTCCCGACAGCGCTGAGCTGGCCGCCATTGCGGCCGGCATCTACGAACGCGGCGGCGTGGTTGCAGCGGTCTGCCACGGCCCGGCAGGGTTGGTGAACCTCAAGCTGTCCGATGGTCGCTATCTTGTCGATGGCAAGGATGTATCCGCTTTCACCAATGACGAGGAACGGGCGGTCGGACTGTACGGTGTCGTGCCATTCCTGCTGGCCGATGTCCTGCAGGAACGCGGTGCCCGGCACGTTTCCGCGCCGAATTTTCAGGCGCAAGTGGTCGTAAGCGGCAGGCTGGTGACGGGCCAGAATCCCGCGTCCGCCGCCGGCGTGGCGGACGCGATGGTGACCTTGCTCGCGTCCGCCAGGAGATCGTAGTCATCCGTCTCGTTCCGATGCGGTCGCAGCCAGCCCGCCTCGAGCAGCCTGTCGTGCAGGGCCACGGCCAGCGTGCCCGCCATGTGGTCGTAACAGGTGCGCGCCAGCCGCAGGCGGGGCGGTGTGGTGGGCGAAAACGGCTTGGGCTGGATGCCGCCGGGCACCATCGATGCCTCCAGCGTCTTGGCGACCTGCGGGTCACCCAGCTCGTTCTGGTCGTGTATCAGCTTGAAGCAGCGCGTGCCGTTTCCGCCCAATGGGCGGATGAAGCATGAGTTCGTAGCCGGAATGCCCATGCGAAACCGGCCGGACAAGCAGGATAAAATCGAACGATTGTTGTCCAGTCGGTGATTGACCATGCTGCGGCTCTATATCGGCAACAAGAATTACTCGTCCTGGTCCATGCGCGCCTGGGTGCTTCTGCGCCAGGCCGGCATTCCGTTCGAAGAGCACTTTGTGCGCTTCGATGGCTTTGACGACCAGTCGGCATTCAAGCGCACGATGAGCGCCATCAGCCCGACAGGCACGGTGCCGCTGCTCCAGGATGGCGACGTGACGATCTGGGACAGCCTGTCCATTGCGGAATATGTGGCCGAGCAGGACTTCATCCCCATGGACGAGCCTTATCGATCGCGGCGCTGAAATTGGATCCATCCCATGCCCGAACCGCCCTCCAGGCCGATCTCTTTCGCAGCCCCCGCCGATCTGGCCCGCTGGCTGGCGGCGCACCACGAAACCGCCAGCGAACTGTGGGTGCGCATCTACAAAAAGGGATCGGACCGGCCGTCGGTCACCTGGGTCGATTGCGTCGTGGAGGCGATCGCCTTTGGCTGGATCGATGGTCATAAGAAGGCGCTGGACGAAGGGTCCTATCTGCAACGGCTGACGCCGCGCAAGCCAGGTTCCCAATGGTCCAGAAAGAACCGCGAACACGCCGAGCGCCTGATCGCGGAAGGGCGCATGACCCCGGCCGGCCGGCGGCACGTCGATGCCGCCAGGGACGATGGCCGTTGGGAAAACGCCTATGCGGGATCGGCCGCCATGGAAATCCCCGCGGACTTTCTCGAAGCGCTCGATCGCAATCCCCCGGCGAAAGAATGCTTCGCGACCCTGGACCGCAAGAACCTGTATGCGATCTACTATCGCCTCGCGACGGCGAAGCGCCCCGAGACCCGCGCGAAGCGCATGAATGCCATGCTGGAACAGCTCGCGAGAGGGGAAGGATTTCACTGATCCGGTGCGGGCGGCTGACCGGAGATGGCCTGACGAGGCCGGGTGTTTCCGCCGCCATCGGGGGGGATGCGGTGTTTCACCCCGGCGGGCGCCGGGGATCGCGCACCGGCACCCCAGGCCTCATTTCGCACTCCCCAGTTCCCGGTCGGCTTCCTCGCCTTCCAGCATCAAGGTCGTTTCCTCGATGCGCTGGAAGCGTCCTCGGGTGTCCAGCTCCGCGAACAGGTAGACCTCCTGCACGACCCGGCCGCCGTCGCGCTTGATGGCGTGGACGCGGTGGCGGTCGGCGTAGCGCGTGCCGTCGCGCAGTTCGTCCAGCACCTCGATCCGGGCCGACGCCACGACCTTGCGCAGCTTGCCTGCATGGCGGGCGAACGCTTCGCGGTCGTCCCATTGTCCGTTGGTGCGCTGCCGGTAGTCGGGGCTGAAATGGCGATCGAGCACGTCCTCGAGCGGACGGTGGGGCTGGTTGAGCAGTTCGTCCAGGGCGGTGCGGATGTCGGTGGCGGGCATGTCGTGTCGTTCCTTGCGGTGGGTCGATGCGGGGTGAGCCGTCACTGTAGATGGCATGTCATGACGTGACTGCGGTATAAAGGTCATTCAATATCGATTTGAAGCCATTCATGAGCGATCCCCTGATCCCGCCGGCGCAAGCTTCAGCCGCGGAAGGTCCCGTGTTGCTGGCTGTGGCGCGCGAGGCCGGCGCGGTCCGCGTGACGCGCCGCCATCGTCATGCGCGCGGGCAGCTGCTCGGCGCGGCGCGGGGCCTGCTGTCGGTCGATGCGGGCGGCGGTCGCTGGGTGGTGCCGGCCACGCATGCCGTCTGGATCCCGCCGGACGTGCCGCACGGGCTGCGTTCGCATGGACCTTTTTCGGGCTGGAGCGTCTACGTGGCCGCATCCGCCTGCGCCGACCTGCATCGGCAACCGTGCGTGCTGGCCGTCTCCGGCCTCTGCTGCGCGAGGCCGTGGCGCGCGCCGTCTCGTGGACGGGGAACGATCCGGATACGCCTCGGACGCGGCTGGCGGGGGTGATTCTCGACGAGATCCGTTCGCTGCCGCACGTCGCGCTGGGCCTGCCCATGCCGCGGGATGCGCGCTTGATCAGGATCGCGCGGGTGCTGTCCGACCAGCCCGACGATGGACGCCGGTTGCGGGAATGGGCGGCGTGGGCGGGCATCGCGCCGCGCACGCTGACGCGGCGGTTCGTCGCCGAAACCGGGTTCACGTTCACCGCATGGCGCCAGCGCGTGCGCCTGCTGAAGGCGCTGGAGTGGCTGGCGGCCGGCAGGCCGGTGACGGCGGTGGCCCTGGATTCCGGCTATGACAACGTGAGCGCGTTCATCGCCGTGTTCCGGCGGGTGTTCGGCGTCACGCCGGGGCGGTATGATGCCGCGATGCGCTGATGCGGCCTGTGTCCATGGCGCATGCGGCCGTTTTTCCGCGCGCGCAGGGCCCTGGCGAAAAATCGTAAATATCTTATCGCCGCGCCGAAACGACTGGGTATCATGAGACGGGCCCGCCTCATCGATGCGGGGCATGAACTCAACCGGAAACCAGGGGGCGCCATGCGATTCGCGCGGGTGATGCGACTGAGGCTGTTTCTCGCGATCGGCTGCCTTGCGCCGGCCATGTCGCCTGCGCAGGATGCGCAGCCTGCCGTCGTGCTGTTCGAAAACGTGCGGATCTTCGACGGCAAGGGCGACACGCTCTCCGCGCCGTCGAATGTCTTGGTGCGGGGCCATGTGATCGAACGGATCGCCGCCGGCCCGATCCCGGTCGACCGCCGGGCCGATACGCGAATCATCCAGGGCGGCGGGCGGACGTTGATGCCTGGTCTCATCGATGCGCACTGGCATGCCATGATGGCTGCCGTGCCATTGCCGGTGCTGTTGACCGGCGACATCGGCTACATCAACCTGGCGGCCGGCCGGGAGGCCCGCGACACGCTGATGCGGGGCTTCACCAGTGTCCGCGATCTCAGCGGCCCCGCCTTCGGACTCAAGCGGGCCATCGACGAAGGCCTGGTGGACGGACCGCGGATCTGGCCTTCCGGGGCGATGATCTCACAGACGGGAGGGCACGGCGATTTCCGCATGCCGTACGAGGTTCCCGCCGGACGGAACGCGCCGCCCAGCCGTGGCGAGGCGATCAATGGCGGCGTGATCGCCGATGGCGCGGACGAAGTCCGCAAGCGCGTCCGCGAGCAGCTCATGCTTGGCGCGACCCAGATCAAGCTGGCGGCGGGCGGCGGCGTGTCGTCGCACTACGATCCGATCGATGTCGCCCAGTATTCCGAGGGAGAGTTCCGCGCCGCTGTCGAGGCCGCCGAGAACTGGGGCACCTATGTCGCGGTTCACGCTTACACGCCGCGCGCCATCCAGGCGGCCGTCCGCGCTGGCGTCAAGGTCATCGAACATGGCCAATTGATGGACGAGCCGACCGCCCGGCTCATGGCCGAGCGGGGAGTCTGGCTGAGCGCCCAGGCCTTCATCGACAACGAGTTTTCCAATCCGAAGACCGGCGAGTCGCGCGCCAAGCAGCTCCAGGTGTACGCCGGAACCGACAACGCCTACCGGCTCGCGAAGAAATACGGCCTCAAGGTCGCCTGGGGCACCGATATCCTCTTCGACCCTGGCATGACTGTCCATCAAGGGGCGATGCTGGCGACGATGACGCGCTGGTATGCGCCGTCCGAAGTGCTGAGGATGGCCACCGGCACCAACGCGGAACTGCTCGCGCTGTCGGGGCCGCGCAATCCCTATCCGGGAAAGCTGGGCGTCGTCGAGGAAGGGGCGCTCGCCGACTTGCTGCTCGTGGAGGGGGATCCGATCGCCGATATCGGCCTGATCGCGGATCCGGAGAAGAACTTCGCCGTGATCATGAAGAATGGCAGGCTGTTCAAGGACGCCCTGCCGGAATGAGCCTTGCCGGGGATTCCCATGCCCATGCAGAAATACCTTGCCGCGCTGACCCTCGTGCTGATGCTGGGGATGGTGCTGACCCGCGCCGTCATGCTGCGCCGGACGGGGGTGCGGGCCATGAAGTTCGGCGCGATGGACAAAAGGGATTTCCTGATCCCGCCGTTCGCCTGCTTTTACTTCTACCATGTGTTTGCCGCCGCGTTCGGCTGGCCGGCCGCCGACACCCGGACGTTCTTCGAGTCCGTGCCGATCGCCTGGGCGGGCGTGGCAATGTGCGGGGCGGGCCTGGCGCTGCTGCTGTGGAGCCTCGTCTCCTTCGGCCGGAGTTTCCGCGTGGGCATCGACGCCGATCGTCCGGGCCGGCTCGTGACGACCGGGATCTTCGCCCTGAGCCGCAATCCCATCTATGTCGGCTTCGCCGTCATCCTGCTGGGGCAATTCCTCGTCTTTCCGAACTGGATCCTCCTGGTCTACGCCGGCGCGGCGGCGTGGCTTTTCCACCGGCAGGTCCTGCTCGAAGAGGATTTCCTGAGGCATCACTACGGCCAGGAATACCTCGCGTACTGCGCCCGGGTCAGGCGGTATCTCTGAGCCCGTCACGCAGCCGCGGCAGCAGGTCGGCGGGCTCCGTCCGCGCCACGCGCACCTCGGGGGTGCCATGCCAGTCCGCGCACCGCCGGATCGCCCGGGCCACGGCCCGCAGCGCGGCGTCGTTCAGCGTGCGGCCCCGCTCCATGAACAGGGCCTTGACCTCGAACACGCCTTGCGCCCGGTGCGCCTTGGCATCCAGCCGTCCCACCAGCGCGCCCCGGTGCAGGATGGGCAGGACGAAGTAGCCGTAGGTGCGCTTCTCCTCGGGGGTGTAGCACTCGATGCGGTAGTCGAATCCCCACAGCGCCGAGGCGCGTTCGCGGTCCCACACCAGCGGGTCGAAGGGGGACAGCAGCGTGGTGTGGGTGGCGCGCAGCCGGCCGTCCAGGGCCTTTCGCAGCAGGTCGGCGTGCCGCCGGTGGACGTAGCCGGGGCTGGACCAGCCGCGCACGTCCACGCGCCGCAGCACGTCCCGGGCCACCAGCGTGTCCAGGTCCGCGTCTTTCAGGCGGGGTTTCTGGCGGAAGTAGTCGTGGATCCAGCGGGCCTGGGTGATGCCCAGGGCGAGGACGGCTTTTTCGATGAATTGCCCGTGCACCTCGGCCGCGTCGGGCAGGGGCGCGTCCGCCAGGGCGGGACAGACGCGGTGCGCCAGGTCGTAGACGCGCTGGAACTTGTCGCGTCGCGCCACCATGAGCGCCCCCGTGGCGAACAGGGTTTCGAGCCAGCGTTTTTCGTCTTTCCAGCCCCACCAGCCGCCGCTTCGTCCGTCCTTGCGCTCGAAGTCGGACGATTTGACCGGACCGTGGGCTTCGATGCGGGCCAGCAGCGCGTCCAGTTGGGGGCGGTGGCTGGCGACCTGCTGCTGTGCGCGCTTCAGGCCCCAGTGGACGCGTGCCTGCCGGTTGTAGCCGTGGTGCAGGAACACATCGGCCGCGGGGGCGAAACAGGCCTCGTGCGCCCAGGTTTCAAAGACGAGGCCCTCGGCCAGGGCCGCGTCCAGCCATGCCTGCGGATAGGCGCCCAGACGGGAAAACAGCACCAGGTAGGGGCTGCGCGCCACGACGTGGATGGTGTCGATCTGCAGCAGGTGCATGCGCTCGATGCACTGGCGCAGGTCCTGCGGGGCGGCTTTGCGGCGCGGCGTCGTCAGCAGGCCCTGGGCGGCGAGCTGCAGGTTGCGGGCCTGGGGGAGGGACAGCGCCTGGCTCAAAGCTCTTCCAGAAACCGCATGCGGAACCGGCGCCCCTTGATGCCGCTGCCGGAAAGCCGCGCAAACGCCTGTCCGGCGATCCGGCGGTCCAGCGCCACGTAGGCGCTGTATTCGGTGATGTCGATCTTGCCGACCTGTTCGAAGGCCAGGCCGCCGTCGCCGGTCAGTGCGCCCAGCAGGTCGCCGGGGCGCAGCTTGTCCTTCTTGCCGCCCTGGATGCACAGGGTGATCATGGGGGCGCTCAGCGGGCGGTCCGATTTGGGGCGCAGCGCCCCGAGGTCGGCCCATTTCAACGGGGCGCCCTGGTATTGCGCGACCTGATCGGCCCAGCGCATTTCCTCCGGCGAACACAGGCTCAGCGCCAGGCCTTTCCGGTCGCCCCGGCCGCTGCGGCCGACGCGGTGCACGTGGACTTCGGTGTCCCGGGTCACGTCCACGTTGATCACGGCGTCCAGGTTCTTGATGTCCAGGCCGCGGGCGGCCACGTCGGTGGCGACCAGGACCGAGCAGCTCTGGTTGGCGAACTGGATCAGGATTTCGTCGCGCTCCCGCTGCTCCAGGTCGCCGTTGAGCGCCCGGGCCCTGATGCCTTCGGCCTGCAGGCGTTCGATCAGGTCGTAGCCGCGGATCTTGGTGTTGCAGAACGCCAGCGTGGAGACCGGACGGAAGTGGGCCAGCAGCGTGACCACGGCGTCCAGTCTGGCGTCTTCGCCGACTTCGTAGAAAATCTGTTCGATGCGGCTGGCGTCGTGCAGGGCCTCGGCCTTGACTTCGGCCGGGTTGCGCAGGAAGCGGGCGCTGAGCTTGCGGATGTTGTCCGGGTAGGTCGCCGAGAACAGCAGGGTCTGGCGCTTGGTCGGGCAGTGCGAGGCGATCGCGACGATGTCGTCGTGAAAGCCCATGTCCACCATGCGGTCGGCCTCGTCCAGCACCAGCGTGTTCAGGCCGGTCAGGTCCAGGCTGCCGCGCGCCAGGTGGTCCTGGATGCGGCCGGGCGTGCCTACCACCAGGTGGACGCCGCGGGCCAGTGATTCGGCCTGGGGGCGCGCGGCGGCGCCGCCGCACAGCGCCAGCACCTTGACGTTGGGGATCAGGCGGGCCAGCCGGCGCAGTTCCCGGGCGACCTGGTCCGCCAGTTCACGGGTGGGGCAGACCACCAGGGCCTGAGGGATCAGGCGGTCGACGTCCAGCCGCTGCAGCACGCCCAGGCCGAACGCGGCGGTCTTGCCGCTGCCGGTCCTGGCCTGCGCGATCAGGTCGCGGCCCTCGAGGATGAGCGGCAGGCTTTGCGCCTGGATGGGCGTCATCCGTTCGAAGCCCAGGCCTTGCAGGTTGTCCAGCAGAACGGGCAGGAGGGGCAGGGAGGCGAAGGCCGTGTCGGTCACGATGGGAGGCGCGGAAACGCGCAGGAGTGGATCGACCGTCAGTGTATGCTTTTGCCGCGCGCGGCGTCCTCCGGCCCGTTTTCCGGCCGCTCGCCGCCGATGCATCGGCGCCTTCCGGCGTAGACCTCCATCAGCCGGTCGAGAAACCCGTACAGCGTCCGGTTCATGTCGTCCCAGGCATGGGCGCGCAGGACATCCGGCCGTTGCACGAATCGATGCGCGGCCAGCGCCTCCAGGTCCTTGCCGGAGGCGGCGATCAGCCGTTCGACGGCTTCGGGCGTGAATTCCATGTGGCACTGGAATCCGTACGCCAGTTCGCCGTATTCGACGATCTGGCGGGGGCATCCGGCGCTGGAGGCGAGCACCTTGGCGTTTGCCGTCAGCCCCGGCATGTCGCTGTGCCAGTGGCCGACTTCCAGCGTATCGCCGAAGTGGGCGAACTTACCGTTCGCCCGGCCTTCGGCCGTCAGGGCGATCGGGAACTTGCCGATTTCCTTTTCCGGGCTGTGTCCGCACCGGGCGCCCAGGGCTTCGCCGAGCAGCTGCGCCCCGAGGCACACGCCGACGACGGCCTTGCCGGCGCCGACGCACCTGGCGATCAGGGCGCATTCGGCGGCGGCGTCGAAGTGCGGGCATTCCTCCCGGGTGGTGGAGGGCGATTGCGGGCCGCCCATCACCACCAGCAGGTCGATGTCGTCGATGGACCGGGGCAGCGGTTCATGCGCGTGGAGGCGGGAGCGGCCGATCCCGAGCCCCCGGTCCCGGGCCCAGGTTTCGCAGGCGCCCGGCGCTTCGAACGATTCGTGGATGACGAAATGGACCTTCATGATGTTCCTCGGTGCTCGCCGGCCCGGGAGGGGCGGCGGGATGGCGATGGAGAGAATATAGAACGGTTCCGTGCCCGCCGCCGCGCCGGATGCCGGGCGACCGGCCGGCGGCCTGAAACCGCGCCGGGACCGAGGCTATACTCTTGCGCATGCCTACCGCTCAGAACCTGCACCTCGGCCATGCCGGCGAGTCCTGCCCGGACGCTTACTACGTCCGCCGCGGGGAAACCGAATTCCTGTCCACCTTGCATTCCCAGGGCGCCTGGCAGCCCGGCGAGCAGCACCTGGCGGTCGCCGCCGGGCTGGTGCTCGCCGAGGCGGAACGCCGCCTGCCCAGCGACAAGCTGGTGTCCCGGGTGACGTTCGACGTGCTGGGGGTCATCCATTCCGGCCCGTTCACCATCGACGTGCGGATGCTGCGCCCGGGCCGCTCGATCGAGCTGATCGAGGCCAGCATGCGCCACGGGGACCAGGTCAGCGTCCAGGCCCGGATCTGGCGCCTGCTCGCCAGCGATACGTCGGGGAGGCAGGGCGGCGAATGGGCGCCGCTGCCGCCGCCCGAGGCCATGCGGCCCTGGGTGTTCTCGGAAGTCTGGAGCGGGGGGTTCATCGGTTCGCTGCAAGCCCGCCGCGGCGCCGATTCCCGCCCCGGCCGGGGGCAGAGCTGGCTGCGTACCGCGTATCCGCTGGTCGAAGGCGAACTCGATCCGCCCGTCGCCGGCTTCGTGAAGCTGGTCGACACCGCCAACGGCCTGGCGGTGCGCGCGGATCCGAATGCGGTGTTCTTCGCCAACGTGGACCTGACCATCCATTTCACGCGCCAGCCCGAGGCCGGGTGGGTCGGCTTCGACACGCGCGTCAGTTTCGGTCCCACCGGGCTGGGCGAGACTTTTTCGGTCCTGAGCGACGTCCAGGGACCGGTCGGCACGGCCGCTCAGAGCCTGACCGTGCGGCTGCGGGACTGATAGGGAAAGCGCTCCAGGGCAGTGAGGATCTCCTCGGCGTCGTCGGCGTGCTCGAACAGGTCGGCATCCCCCGGCGCGATGTAGCCCTCGTCGATCAGGTAGTCGAAATCGATGGCGCGGCGCCAGAACGCGCGTCCGACCAGGACCACGGGAATCGGGGTCATCTTGCCGGTCTGGATCAGGGTCAGCACTTCGAACAGTTCGTCCAGCGTGCCGTAGCCGCCCGGGAAGGCGACCAGGCCGCGCGCGTGGATCAGGAAATGCATCTTGCGCAGGGCGAAGTAGTGGAAGCGGAACGCGAGCTCCGGCGTGATGTAGGCGTTGGGGACCTGCTCGTGGGGCAGGGTGATGTTCAGTCCGATCGAGCGCGCCCCGGCGTCGTACGCGCCGCGGTTGGCGGCTTCCATGATGCCCGGCCCGCCTCCGGTGACGACGACGAAGTCGCACCGCCTTTCCTGCTGGAAGCGCGCCGAGATCAACTGGGCGAAGCGCCGCGCCTCTTCGTAGTACCGCGCCTGTTCCACGCGGCGGCGGGCCAGGGCCAGTTCCCGTTCCAGCGCCGGGTCCGCCGCCGCGGAACCCTTGCGCCGCCGCAGCGCCGCGAGCCGGTCGCGCGCGGTGGCGGCGTCGCGCACGCGCGCGCTGCCGAAGACCACCACGGTCGAGTGCACGCCCTGTTCGTCCAGCACGCGTTCGGGCTTGAGCAGTTCGAGCTGCAGGCGCAGGGGACGCAGGTCCCTCTGGGTGAGCAGGTCCATGTCCTCGTACGCGAGGCGGTACGTGGGCGATTCGAGGATGGCGCGCAGGCGTTCGGCGTCGTCCAGCGGGGGGTTCATGGCGGGCCCGCCGGGACATCCGGCCTGGGGTTCCGGGCCGTTCCCGGACGGCGGGGCGGGTTTCCAGGAGGATTCGTCGTTCATTCCGCCTCCCCGGATCGCGGCGTTTCCGGCCAGTGCGTCGACTGGCCGTGTTCGGGAATCGTCACGTGCCAGCCCCGCCTTTGCCGCAGCCTGTCGGCCAGTGCCTGCGCCGCCTCCGGCTCGCCGTGCACCACGAAGGTCCGGGCCGGCGGCCGGCGGAAATGGCCCGCCCAGTCCAGCAGGGCGGCCTGGTCGGCGTGCGCGGAGAGGCCGCCGATGGCGTGGATCTCCGCGCGCACGGGCACGTCGTCGCCGAACAGGCGCACCCGCTGCGCGCCGTCCACCAGGCGCCGGCCAAGCGTCCCGTGCGCCTGGAAGCCGGAAATCAGCACGCTGCATTCGCGGCGCGGCAGGTTGTGACGCAGGTGGTGGCGGATGCGCCCGGCGTCGCACATGCCGCTGGCGGAAATGATGATGGCGCCGGAGCGGATCTGGTTGAGCGCCATGGATTCCTCCACGCTGGCGGTGAAGTGCAGGTAGGGAAGGTCGGCGCCGCGCTCGTGCCAGCCCGCCAGGCGCCGGGCCTCTTCGTCGAAGAGCTCCAGGTGGCGGCGGGTGATGCGGGTGACTTCGGTGGCCATCGGCGAGTCGACGAATACCTGGGGGCGCCGCAGCCGGCCTTCGCACACGAAGCGATGCAGGTGGTAGAGCACCTGCTGGGTGCGGCCGACCGCGAACGCCGGCATGATGACGTTGCCGCCGCGCCTGAACAGGGTCTGTTCGACGATGGCGATCATCTCGTCCTCGGTGGCGGCCTGGTCCTGGTGCAGGCGATCGCCGTAGGTGGATTCCATCACCAGGATGTCGGCCTCCGGGATCGGCGTGGGGTCGCGCAGGATCGGCCGTCCCGGGTGTCCCAGGTCGCCGCTGAAGACCAGCCTGGTGACGCGGCCGTGCTCCGCGACTGAAATTTCGATGATGGCCGAGCCGAGGATGTGGCCGGCATCGCGGAACCGGCAGCGCACCTGGGCGTGAGGCGCGGATTCCCGGTCGTAGTCGACGCGCCGCACCCGCCGCAGGCATGCCTGCGCGTCTTCCAGGGTGTACAGCGGCGGCGTCGGGCGCTTGCCCCTGGCGTGCCTGGCATCGCGCCGGGCGTCGGTTTCCTGGATGTGGGCGCTGTCCGGCAGCATCACCTCGAGCAGTTCGGCGGTGGCCGCCGTGGTGTGGATGGCCCCCTTGAAGCCATCGCGGACGAGCTTGGGCAGCAGGCCGCTGTGATCGATGTGGGCATGGGTGAGCAGGACGAAATCGATGGCGGCCGGGTCGAACCCGAAGGGCTTGCGGTTGCGGGCCGCGGCCTCCCGGCCGCCCTGGACCATGCCGCAGTCCACCAGGAAGCGGACGTCCCCGGTTTCCACCAGGAAGCACGAACCGGTGACTTCGCGGGCGGCGCCAAGAAAGCTGAGTTTCATAGGGCATTCACTCCGGCTTGCGCGATGGGCAGGTGTCCAGGCCCGGCCGACGATGCTGCGGCGGTAGGGAAAGCATACACCCATCGCCGCGCCGAACAGGCGGATTTCCCACGCGGCCCGGCCCTCTCCGCCTCGTGCCATGGATGGCGTTCCGGCATGAACAGGCGGATACTAGCGACACTCCGAAAGAAAAAGAGCCGCCTTCCGGCAACACGATGGCATTGGGGGCGGAGGCGCCCGGCCCATGGCGGGTCCGTGCGGTCTTTCCCGGCGAACAATGGAGAAATCCATGCCACAGGCACCTCGCGCGACGCGCGCATGGCCAGTCAGGTTCGTCATCGCCGGCATCGCGGTGGCCGCCATGGCGCTCGTCGCCGTGGCGCTGATCACGCTCAACTGGTATGGGTCGCGGGCCATCCTGCTGGACATGGCCGCGATGGCGGCGCGCGACACGGGCCAGATCGTGGCCGAACGGGCGCGCCGCATCGTCGAGCCCGGCTCGACGTCGCTGCGCATCCTGGCATTCGACCCGGTGGTCGATGCGAAGCGGCTCGAAGACCGGCTGGCGCGGCGCGGCGTCCTGGCGGCCGAACTGACCGAGAACCCCCTGGTGTCGGCCATCCACGTCGGCTACGAGAACGGCGACTTCCTGCTGGTGCGGGCGCTGGACCGGCGCGACACCCGCGAGCGCTTCCAGGCCCCGCCCCAGGCCAACTACCTGGTGCAGTCGGTGACGCTCGGCGACGACGGCGAGCGCCACGGGCTGTTCCTGTTCTACGATGCCCGGCACGACCTCGTGCTGCGCCGGTCCGAGCCCGACTACCGGTTCGATCCGCGCGCGCGGCCCTGGTATGTCGGCGCGATGGACACGGTCTCCACCGTCACTTCCAGACCCTATGTCTTCTTTTCGACCCGCCAGGTGGGCATCACGCTTTCCCGCCTGTCGCATTCGGGGCGGGCCGTCGTGGCGGTGGACGTGGCGCTGGAGGACCTGAGCGAGGCGCTGGGCGGCCTGCGCATGACGCCCAGCGCCGAACTGGCGCTGGTGGATGAGGGCGGCTCGGTGATCGGCTACCGCGACATGGAGGCGCTGCTGGCGCGCCGGAACGCCTGGGACGATTTCGACGTGCGCACGCTGGAGACATTGGGCGTCGGCGCGCTGACGCGCCTGTGGCGGGTCGCCGCCGCCGACGGCCGGGTCGTCTCCTACGAGTCCGGCGGGCGCGAATGGATCGGGGTGGCGCTGCCCTTCGACGGCATCGACGGCGTGGACATGCGGCTGCTGAGCGCCACGCCCGTCGACGAACTGCTGGGCGTGCTGGCGCTCAACCGCACGCGCATGATCCTGATCTCGATCGCGCTGATCGTGCTGTTCCTGCCGCTCGGCTGGCAAGTCGGCAGCGCCGTGGGGCGCGCATTGGAGGGGATCGCGGCGCAGGCGCTGCGCATGGCGCGCTTCGATTTCCGCCGCCGCAAGGAACGGCCCGTGTCGGCCCTGCGCGAAGTGGAGGCGCTCAACGGCGTGATGGACAAGGTCGCGGGCTCGATGGAATCTCTGCTCGAAATCAGCCATGTGCTGGGCGCCGAGCCGCGGATCGAAACCATGCTCGAGCAGGTGCTGGAAAAGTTCGTCCATGCCACGCGCTGCCAGGGCGGCGCCGTCTACCTGTTCAATCGCGCACGCAGCCGTCTGACCCGCGTGGCCGCGTGCGGGGCGCAGGCGGAGCTGCGGGATTCGATGAACGTGGACGAGGGCGATGCGGCACTGGCCGGCGCCCGGGACCAGGGGCGCCTGGGCATCGCCTTCGCGCTGCGCGGCCGCGACGGCCGGTTGCTGGGGCTGCTCATGCTGGTCCACGACGAGGACTGGGATCATGCGACGCCCGAATTCGAGGCCTTCGCCGATCGCCTGACCGGCATGCTGGCCGTGGCCATCGAGACGCGCCAACTCATCGTCGCGCAGCGCAAGCTGTTCGAAGCCGTGACCCACATCCTGGCCGATGCCATCGACGCCAAGAGTCCCTACACCGGCGGACACTGCGAGCGGGTACCGAAACTGGCCATCCTGCTGGCCGACCGCATGCAGGCCGAGGCCGACGGTCCCTATGCCGACTTTCATCTGAGCGAAGACGAGCGCGAGGCCTTCCGGCTCGCGGCCTGGCTGCACGATTGCGGCAAGGTGACGAGCGCCGAGCACATCATGGACAAGGCCACCAAGCTGGAAGTCATCTACAACCGCATCCACGAAATCCGCATGCGCTTCGAAGCGCTTTGGCGCGACGCCGAGATCGACTGCCTGCGCGCCCGCCTGGACGGCGAAGACGCGCACGCCGCCGAATCCCGGCGCGATGCGCGTCAGGCGCAACTGCGCGAAGACTTCCGTTTCGTCGCGGACTGCAATATCGGCGGCGAAAGCCTGTCCGACGCGGCCATCGAACGCCTGCGCGCCATCGGCGCGCGGACCTGGCGGCGCCATTTCGACGATGCCCTGGGCCTGGACGCGCAGGAAGGCGCCCGGATCGCCGGCAGCCGGCCCGCGCCGCCAACATTGCCCGCCACCGAACGGCTGCTGGCCGACCGGCCGGACCACGTCGTGCCCTGGGGCGAGGCGAGGCGACCCGCCGTGGAGCGCGGCGATCCGCGCAATACCTGGGGGTTCGACATGGTCTTGCCCGAACACCGGCGCAACCTGGGCGAACTGCACAACCTGTCCATCCAGCGCGGCACGCTGACCGACGAGGACCGCTTCGCCATCAACGACCATATCGTGCAGACGCTCATCATGCTCAAAAGCCTGCCCTGGCCGGCCCACCTGGCGCGGGTACCCGACATCGCGGCCAACCACCATGAGCGCATGGACGGCAAGGGCTACCCGCGCCGACTGCGCGGCGAGCAGCTGGGCACCACGGAACGGATCATGGCGCTGGCGGACGTGTTCGAGGCCCTCACGGCGGCCGACCGCCCCTACAAGCCGCCCAAGTCCCTGTCCGAATCGCTGGGCATCATGGCGGCCATGTGCAGGGGCGGGCACCTGGACCCCGAGCTGTTTCAGTATTTCCTGCGCAGCCGGGTGTGGCTGGATTACGCGCGAAGCTTCATGCGTCCGGAGCAGATCGACGACGTGGATGCCGAGGCGCTTGCGCGCGCCGCGCGGGCGGAGGGGACACCATGATGGCCTTTCGGCATCGTCGTCCGCCGCCTCCGCGTGGCCGCCGCCGCCCCTGGATGGGCGGCCGGCGCCTCGTGCTGCTCGGCGGACTTTATCTCGTGCTGCTCGCGGCCGTGACGGTCCTCGTCGCGGCCTTCATTCATCCACGTGGCATCGCGGTTTTCGCGCAGCCGGACGCGCCCGGCAAAAGCGTGCTGACGGTGGAAAGCCAGGGCCGACGGACCCGGTTCGACATGCGCATGCTGGAAGCCCTGCCGCAGCAGACCTACAAGGTCACCACGCCCTGGTATCTGCGCCCCGTGTCGTTCCAGGGACCGCTGCTGCGCGACGTGCTGGCCGCCGCGGGCGCCAGCGGCACCCGCATCGAGGCCGTCGCGGTCAACGACTACACCGCCGACATCCCCTTCGAGCATGCCACGGCGTACGACGTGATCATCGCGCTGCGCATGGACGGCAAGCCCTTGTCGCCGCGCGACAAGGGGCCGCTGTTCGTGGTGTATCCCTATGACCGGCTGCCGCCGGAGATGCGCGAGAAGTCTTTCGAACTGTCGGTCTGGCAGCTGGATGGGTTGAGGGTGAAGTGAATCGGCATCTCAGGTGCGCTCACGAACTATCGAAGTTGTGTCATGTTCACCCGAGTCCATCGCTTTAGTCCCGAAATACATTTTCCAGGGTTTCTGCGTCCAGAATGTTCAGTGACCAGGCTTCCAGGTCTTGCGCCTGAGCGCTGCGGACGCGCTGGACAGTGGTCTCGCCCACTGGGCCGAAACGGCGCTGGATCATGCGCAACAGCAGATCGGCCTGGCCTTCGGTACGGCCTTCGACACGACCTCGCTTGATCCCTTCGCGTTCAATCAGCGTCACGTATGTCATCTTGTGTTCCTCCGACAGGGCACTGACCGCCCGCAGGTATTCCAGTTCGAGGTCCTTGGGCAGTGTGATCATCCATTCGATCAGGCGGTAGATCCGGCTGGCGGTTTCTGGCGTGTAGCCGTATCGCCGCAGGCTGCGCACCAACTCGAACTTTGGCCCCAGCCGCGCACGCTTGTCGCGGTAGCCGTTGGCCTGCAACTGGGCCATGACCACCACCGCAAACGGGTTGCCGGGGGCCAGGGATTCCAGCTCATCCCAACGGGGGCGCCAACTTTCCAATTCTACGACAGGAAAGGTGAACCGTACGCCCTGACCGTGGTGTTCGTCGGTGTAGACCAACTGGTCGCCCACGCCCGGGGTGTTCAGCAGGATGCCCAGGCTGTAGACCTGCGGCGGCAGGACCTGGCCGCGCTGGCGCATCAAGCGGATCTGGATGCGGTGGCGATATTCGTACATACGCCAGGCGAACAGGCTCAGGGCCTTGGGGCCGTGCAGGCGGCGTTCGACCTCGATGTGGATCAGCAGCCAAGCCTCTGTGCCACTGCTGAGCCGTACCTGCACCAGTTTGTCGACGAAGCGGCGGCCTTTCTTGCCCGGCAGGGCGATGGTCTGCAGCTCTTTGTCCAGGAAGCCAGGGGGAGAGGCCGGGTCGATTTCCGCGTGCAGCGCCGGGGCCAGTAAGGCCAGGGCTTCAGAGAAATACAACTCCAGCGCCTCTTTCCAGGGACTGTCGTGGTCGTCGGCGACTTCAGAGGCAGGTAGCGTAGTTTTGCGGGCAGGCATGGAGGGCTTTCTGGCCGGCCGGCGAAAAGGAGCCGCCGGCTTTGATTCGAAAAGCTCTCATTCTGGGCATGTGCAGTCTGCTTGGCCAGACTGGGATGTACGGACGGATAAAAATATCCGCTTTGGGCGTGCACATGTACATGCCCACCGAAAGATCTGGACGGAAGGGTCGTCAATGCGCTTTGATTTTGCATGTTTGGGCAAGTATCAGCAGTGCCACACGCCGGCTGTATACGGGGTTGGCTGATTCGCCGCTGCCTCTGGTTTGTATGGGTTTGAGCAAGATTGACGGATTGATTTTGAACAAGGGGCGAGTTGCCGAGCACTGGGTTGGTCCATCGAGAGAGACGATTTATTGACATCCCCTGATATCTGCCAGCAGGCGCTGCATTGCACATCAAATGTATCCTGGAGCAACGCCCAGGCGCAAGCTGTACGCCTCGCGTGCGCCGGAAGTGGAATGCATTTCAAAGCGGATACATCATTCTTACGACTAACTGCTGATCCTCATGGTGAGTGATACCGGCAATCCACGCCCCAGCGCTGCATAACAGTCGCGTGGGTCTTAGAAGAAAACCGATTTATTTAAGGCTGGCTAAGCTACGGTTTGATGCTGGTGGTTGCGGTAATATAATGCATCGAAAGCCGGTCCTCCGGAAAAACAGAATTCGAGGATGAAGTTTTGAAAAAAACCTATCGTACATCAAAAAAAATCATTGTGATTATACCAATATTGGTACTTATCGGAACAATTTTCCTCTCCCTTCTAGGGTACGGGGCCGCTGGAGCCATAGAAACCATGTTCGGCGTTCCACGAGAATTAACCTATTCCTCCCCCCTTGGCCTTCTCCACCTTTCAGGGCATGCCATTGCCGGATTTATGGATATGTCAGTAAATTTCTGGACCTTCGATGGATTCGTGGATTTAGTACGTTATCTTACGGCCTTGGGCTTCAGCTTAACCATTGTTATGTTCTTGGCAAGGACCGCATTAGTCAGGAGCGTATGGCAAAAAAACATCGCTGACAAGCTGCCCGCGCTTAAGATGAGTCGCGGATGTCAATTAATCAGCCAGTTTTATCAATGGGTTAAAAGAGAAAGATGCTGTTTAATACCGGCAGTATTTTTCTCGGCCATTCCGTGGGTGATCATATTGATTTTAGCTGTTACGGCACTCTCGTTCTCGATAGTGCCAGTCATTGGTCATAGCGCAGCAAGGGCTCAGTTTCATAAGTGGATTGTTAATTCTGAATTTTGCTCTCCGCTAGCTTCTCGAGCGGAGCGCATCGAGCCGCTTAAAAAATTGGATTCCAAAGCAACAGCTAAGGAAATCACTATCACCCCTTGCCTGTCGCTGTGGAAAGGTAAAGCCTTGGTAGTCAAAGGACGGCACATCACCTCCACAGACCGCCATGTTATTCTTTTTAACCCTGAAAGCGGAAAAGTTTATATAGAGCCAATTGAGGGGGTATCGATGGAGGTCAGTGGTTTGTTGTGGAACGCGCTACAAAATGCTGCGACCGCGAGGCCATGAGCTAGGCGGTGACTACCGCTGGCCGCAGCGACGATATGGCGCGCGATGTGATGCTAGCGGCGTTGGAACACCAGTTCGGCAGAGTCGACCAGGCGCCGTCGGAGTGAACCGTGCAGGTTCCGCTGGGTCAATACAGGGCATGGGTGCTGGCTGATAAGTCCTCAAATAGCAACAAACAACAAAGCCCATCCCCGATCCCTCTTTCCCCATCTATTCCCTCAATTCCCTCACCTGTTCGGCTCATATACTTCAACTAAGTAGCCTGGGGACACCCTGTGCAGCGCTACGGCCCCCAGCGCAGGTTACAGATACGCTAAGTCACTGTAAGATCGAAAGGAATCAGCCGTGAAAGCAGTCATCCTGGCCGGGGGGCTGGGCACCCGCATCTCCGAGGAAACGCATCTGAGGCCCAAGCCGATGGTGGAGATCGGGGGCAAGCCCATTCTGTGGCATATCCTGAAGATGTACTCGCATCACGGCATCCAGGACTTTGTGATCTGCTGCGGCTACAAAGGCTATGTGATCAAGGAGTACTTCGCCAATTATTTCCTGCACATGTCGGACGTGACCTTTGACATGAGCACCAACCGGATGGAAGTCCATCAGCGGCATGCCGAGCCCTGGCGGGTGACGCTGGTCGATACGGGCGAAGACACGCTCACGGGCGGGCGCCTGAGGCGGGTGCGCGACTATGTGCGGGACGAAGAGGCTTTTTGCTTCACTTATGGGGACGGCGTCAGTGACGTGGACATCGGCGCGTCGGTGCGGTTTCACCAGCGGCATGGTCGCCTGGCGACGGTGACGGCGGTGCAGCCGCCGGGGCGCTATGGCGCGCTCAGGCGCGACGGTGACCTGGTGGCGGGATTCACGGAAAAGCCTCGCGGTGACGGGGGGCTGATCAATGGCGGGTTTTTCGTACTTTCACCCAAGTGCCTGGACCGGATCGAGGGGGATCAGACCAGTTGGGAAGGCGAGCCGCTGATGTCGCTCGCGCGCGACGGCCAGTTGATGGCGTTTGAGCACAATGGCTTCTGGCAGCCGATGGATACCCTGCGGGAGAAGAACCTGCTCGAAGACCTGTGGGTGTCGGGCCAGGCGCCGTGGAAGAGCTGGGCGTGATGCGCACGGAAGGTTCCGCTGTGGTGAATCCGGATCCCGCGTTCTGGCGGGGCCGGCGGGTGCTGCTGACCGGTCACACGGGGTTCAAGGGCGGCTGGCTGACGTTGTGGCTGCATCGGCTGGGTGCGCGGGTGACGGGCATTGCGCTGGCGCCGGCCGGTGAGCCGAACCTGTATGCCTTGGCGCGGATGGGCGAACTGTGCGACAGCCACTTCATCGACATTCGCGATGCGCAGGCTGTGGCGGATCGGGTGCGTCGATCCGAGCCCGAAATCGTCTTTCACCTGGCCGCACAGGCGCTGGTGCGCGCCGGCTACGAGGATCCGCTGGCGACCTATGCCACCAACGTCATGGGCACGGCCCATGTGCTCGACGCGCTGCGCGGCCTGGAGAGCGTGCGGGCCGTCGTGATGGTGACGACCGACAAGGTCTATCGCAACCTGGAGCAGGCCTGGCCCTATCGCGAGGATGATGCGCTGGGCGGGCACGATCCCTACAGCGCCAGCAAGGCGGCCAGCGAACTGGTGATCGCCAGTTACCGCGATGCCTGGCTGTGTGCCCAGGGCGTGGCGGTGGCCTCGGCGCGGGCGGGCAATGTCATTGGCGGGGGCGACTGGGCGGCCGATCGCCTGATTCCCGACGCGGTGCGTTGCTGGCAGGCGGGCCGGCCCCTGCCGATCCGGCGCCCGCAGGCGATCCGGCCCTGGCAGCATGTGCTCGAGCCGCTCGGGGGCTATCTGCGGCTGGCCGAGACCCTGCATGCGCGGCCGGTGTCGGTGGGCGCTTACAACTTTGGCCCGCATACACACGAAGCCGCGACGGTGCGCCAGGTGATCGAGCAGGCCCGGCAAGCCTATGGGCATGGAGACGTCCTCTGGGGCGACGGTACCGAGGGGCCGCACGAAGCCGGCTGGCTGGCCCTGGAGACCGCCCAGGCGCGCGTGGCGTTGGGCGTGCGGCCGCGCTGGGGACTGGAGGCTTCGATCGACAGGACGATGGCCTGGTATCGCCGCCAGCACGAGGGCGCGCACGCCCGTGCGCTGTGCGAGGCTGACATCCAGGACTTCGAGGTGGCGGGATCATGAGCCGTTTCACCATCATCGAAACGGGCATCGGGGGTTTGCGCATTGTCGAGCGCCAGCGCCTGGGCGATGAGCGGGGATTCCTGTCGCGGCTCTTTTGCGCCGAGGAACTGGCGTCCGCGGGCTGGGACAAGCCTGTGGCCCAGATCAATCACACCTGGACCCAGGCGCGGGGCACGGTGCGGGGCCTGCATTTCCAACGCCCGCCGCATGCCGAGATGAAACTCGTCACCTGCCTGCGCGGGGCGGTGTGGGACGTGGGCCTGGACCTGCGGGCCGGATCGCCCACGTTCCTGCAATGGCGCGCCGTGGAGCTGTCCGCCGGCAATGGTCGCGCCTTCTTGATACCGGAGGGGTTCGCGCACGGCTTCCAGGCGCTCACTGACGATTGCGAACTGCTGTACCTGCACTCCGCGCCCTATGCCACGCAGGCCGAGGGGGGCTTGTCGGCCACCGATCCGGCCCTGGGCATCGATTGGCCCTTGCCGATCACCCTGCGGTCCGGGCGCGACGAGCATCATCCCGGCGTGACCCCGGAATTCACCGGACTGGATTTGAATTCATGAATTGCCGTCATTGCGGCGCGCCGTTGCGCCATACGTTCCTGGACCTGGGCTTTGCGCCGCCTTCCAACGCCTACCTGAAGGCCGAGGACCTGAGCCGGCCCGAGATCTGGTTTCCGCTGAAGATCCGCGTCTGCGACCTGTGCTGGCTGGTGCAGACCGAGGACTATGCGCGCGTCGACGAGCTGTTCAGCCCGGACTATGCCTACTTTTCCAGCACCTCCGGCGGGTGGCTGGAGCATGCGCGGCGCTACGCGCAGGCGATCACCGGGCGCCTGGGCCTGGGGGCCGACAGCTTCGTGATCGAAGTCGCCTCCAACGATGGCTACCTGCTGAAGAATTTCGCTGCTGTCGGCATCCCATGCCTGGGCATCGAGCCCACGGCCGGCACGGCGGCGGCGGCCGAGGCGATCGGCGTGCCGGTGCTGCGCGAGTTCTTCGGCGAGGCGCTGGGCCGCCGGCTGGCCGGCGAGGGCCGCCAGGCCGACCTGATCGCGGGCAACAATGTCTACGCGCACGTGCCCGACATCAATGATTTCACGCGCGGCCTGGCGGCGGCGCTCAAGCCCGAGGGCACGATCACGCTGGAATTCCCGCACCTGCTGCGCCTGATCGAGAACAACCAGTTCGACACCGTCTACCACGAACACTTCTCGTATCTGTCCATCCATGCAGTGCACCGGATCTTCGAGGCCGCCGGCCTGCGGATCTACGATATCGAGGAATTGCCCACGCATGGCGGCAGCGTGCGGGTCTACGGCTGCCATGCCGATGCAGCGTTTACGCGGCAGCCCGGGGTGGAGCGCATCCTGCGCCTGGAGATAGACGGCGGTTTGCTGGAACTTGCGACCTATCAGGCCTTCCAGGCGCGCGCCGACCGGGTCAAGGACGAGTTGCTGGGCTTTCTGCTGGAGCAAAAGCGCCTGGGCAAGACGGTGGCGGCCTACGGGGCCGCCGCCAAGGGCAATACCTTGCTGAATTACGCGGGTGTGAAACCCGACCTGCTGCCGTTCGTGTGCGATGCGGCGGCAGCCAAGCAGGGCAAGTACCTGCCGGGCAGCCACGTTCCGATCCTGGCGCCGCGGGCGCTGGCCGAACGGCGGCCCGATTACCTGCTGATCCTGCCGTGGAACATCGCGGCGGAGGTCAGGGAGCAGAACAGGCATCTGGCCGATCGAGGGACGCGATTCGTGACGGCGGTGCCGCAGCTGGAGGTCATGTGAAATCCCGTATCCATTACACCAAGCCGTCGATCACCGACCTGGAGGTGCGCTACGCCACCGATGCGGCTGCTAATGGCTGGGGGGGGCGGTGCTACGAATACATCGGCCGGTTCGAGCGGGCGTTCAAGGCGCACCTGAACGCCGAATTCGCCATCGCCACGTCGAGCTGCACGGGCGCCCTGCACCTGGGCATGGCGGCGCTGGGGATCGGGCCGGGTGACGAAGTCATCATGGCCGACACCAACTGGATCGCCACCGCCTCTCCGATCGTGCATCTGGGCGCAACCCCGGTATTTGTGGATATCTTGTCCGATTCCTGGTGCGTGGATCCCGCAAGGGTCGAGGCGGCCATCACGCCGCGGACGAAGGCCATCGTGGCGGTGCATCTGTACGGCAATCTGTGCGACATGGATGCGCTGCTGGCGATTGGCGAGCGTCACGGTATTCCCGTCATCGAGGACGCCGCCGAGGCGATCGGCTCGGTTTATCACGGGAAGCGGGCAGGTACGATGGGACGTTTCGCCTCGTTTTCCTTTCACGGCTCCAAGACCATGACGACGGGGGAGGGCGGGATGTTCGTCACCCAGGACGCCGATCTGTACGAACGGGTCCTGACGCTGAGCAACCATGGTCGCGCCAGAGGGCAGACGAAGCAGTTCTGGCCGGATGCCGTGGGCTACAAATACAAGCTGTCCAATATCCAGGCGGCGATCGGTTGCGCCCAGATGGAGCGTATCGACGAACTGATCGGGCGCAAGCGGGAAATCCTGGCGGCTTACCGTGATGCGCTGGCCTCGCTGGACGGGGTGTCGATGAATCCGGAACCCGTAGGTACCGTCAACGGCGCCTGGATGCCGACGGCGGTGTTCGACGAGCGCACCGGCGTCACGCGAGAGAAACTGCAGGCTGCCCTGGCGGCCGAAAATGTGGATGCGCGGGTGTTTTTCTGGCCCTTGTCGGGCATGGAGATGTTCGAGTCGGTGCCGGGAAACGTTCACGCATGGTCCATTCCGGGGCGGGCCATCAATTTGCCCAGCTATCATGATATGACCGTTGATGAGCAGGTGCGTGTCTGCAGCGTCGTCCGGGCGTGTGTGGAGGCATAGGGTGGGGGAGTCTTCGACGGCGACAAATGTTTCTCGTCCTGGTGGTCATGCGGGCGGTACCGTCGTGGTGTCTCAGCCGATGTATTTTCCGTGGATCGGTCAGTTGGAGCAGGTCCGGTTGGCCGATACATTCGTGTTTTACGATGATGTACAGTTCGCCCGCGGTTTTTTCAATCGGGTTCAGATCAAGACGGCAGGCGGCAGTCGCTGGATGACGGTGCCGCTACGTGATCAGCATCGGGGCCAACGGATCGACGAGACACGCATCGATGAGCGCGAGGATTGGCGCCGCAGTCACCTGGATGCCTTTCGGCAGGCCTATGCGGGCGCTCGGTTCCTGGATGAGGCGCTTGTCTTGATGAACGCCGTCCTTGCTGAGCCGGTGAGCAATCTGGCAGAGCTGTCCATGGCCAGCACGCTCGCGCTGGTGCGGTATTTCGGCCTTGATGCCGGGCGGGATTTTCCTCGCTCTTCCGGGATGGGGATCGCGGGTCATGGCACGCAACGCTTGATCGATATTTGTGTCGCACATCGTGCGGGACTGTATCTGACCGGGCATGGGGCACGGAATTACCTGGAGCATGCGCAATTCGAGGCGCAGGGCATGGAAGTGGCTTATATAGAGTACGGATGCGCACCGTATGAGCAGTTTCATGGAGCCTTCACGCCCTATGTATCGGCCTTGGACCTGGTGGCTCATTGCGGTCGGGCGGGCCGGGAATTGATTCAGGGACAGAGGGTGTCGTGGCAAGACTTCACGAGGCGGCAACAGCCCGCGCAAAAAAGTAAGGAATAGAGGAAATGGGCGCAACACGAGACCTCAATACGGTTGCTTCGGAGTACAAGCCGAATGCCGCGACGGAAATCGAAAACGACCTGATGCTGCACTGGTACCCCAAGAGGATCATCGAGCGCATGGGGCGTGTGAACCGACTGCTGGAGCTGGGTCTGGGCCATGGATTTACGGCGGAACTTTTCAATGAGGTTTGTACGCAACACGTGATTGTCGATGGCGCCTCCAGCGTCATTGAGCAGTTCCATCAAACGCACCCCGATTTCTCGGGAACGATCATCGAAGGTTACTTCGAGGACTATGAGCCGCAAGCGAAATTCGATGTCATCGTGATGGGCTTCATCCTGGAGCATGTGGACGATCCGGATCTGATTTTGCGCCGCTATCGGCGGTATCTGAAGCCAGGTGGTCACATGTATGTGGCGGTGCCCAACGCCAAGTCGCTCAACCGCAGGCTGGGACTAGAGCTAGGGATGATCGATGATATCTACAGCTTGAATGCCAATGACCTGGCCTTGGGGCATCAGCGGCAATATTGCCGAGACACCTTGCGGGCCGCGCTGCATCGGGCAGGGTATGCCGTCACGCATGAAGAAGGCATCTACCTTAAGCCGCTGCCTCTGGGAGTCTTGAAGACCCTGCCGGACATGCAAGCCAATCTGCAGGCGATGCTGCGGGTGGGCATCGACTTTCCGGACTTGTGCGTGGGGTTGCTGATGGAAGTGGTGCCCGCGTGAAGACCGTGGCAGTGATTGGCGCGGGGTCGGCGCTGGGCGCTGAACTGGCTGGACAGCTGCGCGAGGCCGGTGTGGAGGTGCTGCGTATTGGCCGTCGCCAGGAGTGCGACTTCTCGCTGGATCTGGATGATGCACTGGCTGTCCTGCCGGAAGGCTTGCCGCGAGTCGATGTGGTGTTCCATTGTGCCGCTGCCTTTGCGGATGACTCCGACGGGGGGCGTTGGTCCAATGGCAAAACCAATGTATTGGGTTGCTTCAACGTCCTGAGACTGATGCAGCAGTTACAGTGCAAGGCTTGCATTTATGCCGGCAGCCTGTTCTCTACGCCTGGAGTGGAAGTGCTGGGGCGTTCGAGCTATGGGCTATCCAAAGCCTTGGGTGAGCAAGTTCTTGCGTGGGGGCTGACAGAATCCAGGTCGGATGGCGTGTTTTGCAGTCTTCGGTTGCCGCAACTGTACGATGTGATGGGTCGCTGTTGCCAGCATCAACCCTGGCTGGGTCGAATCGTGGCCTATGCGTCGCGCGGACTGGATCTGAACATGCCGGCGCCTGGCGGATCCCGGAATTTCTTGCATATGCAGGATGCTGCTCGGCTTCTGATCCATGCATGGCAAGAAGGCGTGAACGGTACATGGGATGTCGTGCATCCTGAATCTCTCGATTATCAGCAGGTTGCGCAGTGTGCGTATGACGTCTTCGGCGCCGGCGGACATCTCAGGATCGCTGCGGACAAGCAGCCGTTTCGCACGTTGAACCTCCCCGCCTCGGGCGGGGCGCTGTTCGATCGATTGCGTATTTGGCCGGAAATCAGCATGGAGCGGGGATTGACGATGATTCGGGATGCGGGGCACGCCGGTGCTTTTGGGCCCATGGACGTGACATGACCGAGACAAGCGACTCTCCGGTCCACGTGCTGGTGACGGGCATTGGCGCCATCATTGGACAAGGGATCATTCGCAGTCTGAAGGCGAGCGGTCGATCCGTGAAGATCATTGGTCTTGACCGTAGCGCTCGACCACCCGGACCAGGCTGGTGCGACCTGTTTGTCCAGAAGCCCAGGTGTGATGAGGGCTCCGATACGTATCTGGATTTCTGGCTGGAACTGATCCGAAAGGAGCGCATCGATCTCGTGCTGCCAGGGCTCGAGGTCGACATGCTGTTTCTGGATGGCCAACGCGCGACACTGGCGTCACAGTGTGACGGCTGCGCTCTGGCGCTTAATCATAGTGCCCTGATCGCCCTGGCGGGCGATAAGTGGCTGATGCACCAGTTTCTGGAGGATCACGGTATGCCGGCCATTCCGACCATGATCGGTGCCGGCTGGGATGAAGCGCTGGCAGTGCTCGGCGCTGCGCCGATTCTACTCAAACCGCGCCAGGGCAATGGTTCGCGCGGGATCGTGCGCTTGCATGATCGGGAAGATTTCTCCTATTGGACCCGCAAGGCCTCGGAACCGTGGATGCTTCAGTGCATCGTGGGCAGCGACGATGACGAATACACGGTCGGCTCCTTCGGCCTGGGTAACGGTCAGGCCGTGGCGCCGATCGTCATGCGCCGCCGGCTTTCTGGCGCTGGAAACACTCTGCAGGCCGAGGTGGTCGAGCACCCTTTGATCGAAAAACGGGTGGCTGTGCTCAATACGCTGCTCAAGCCCCAGGGGCCGACCAACTACCAGTTCCGGGTGCAGGACGGCGAAGCTTATCTGTTGGAGGTCAACCCGAGATTCTCCAGCAGCAATTCCCTGCGTACGCGTTTTGGGTACAACGAAGCGCGGATGGCCCTGGAGCATTTTCTATTCCATCGCGTCCCGCGGGAGCCCGAGATTCGCGGCGGCATCGGGTGGCGTTATAGCGAGGATTACATCGCTTATGATCGCGATCCTGTCTGACATTCACAGCAATCTGGCTGCCTTGCGCGCGGTGATCGAGGATGCCGTGGTGCGCGGTTGCACGAGCATACTCTCGTTGGGAGACGTGGTGGGCTATCACGCGCAGCCGGGCCCGTGCATTGATCTGCTTGCACAGTATGGCGCGATCAACATCCTGGGCAATCACGACCACTACCTGATCAGCGAGGAAAACTGTCAGCGCTCCAAGGTGGTGGCCAGCATCATCGAGTACCAGAAGCGCATCGTGACGCCTGCGCAGTTGGCATGGTTGCGAGGGTCCTTGGATAGTCTGAAGGAAGGGGGCTCACTGTTCGTGCATGGGGGGCCAGGCGACCCGCGGGATCAGTACCTCTATGCCATCGACGACGACACGGTCCCGGAGGGGGTCGAGCGGCTTTTTTCGGGCCATACGCATGTGCAAGCGCTGATGCGGGTAGCCGGCGCAAAATGGTATTGCAATCCTGGCTCAGTGGGGCAGCCCAGAGACGGGGATTGCAGGGCCGCCTATGCGATTTTGGACAACGGCCAGATCGAGTTGCGGCGCGTGGCCTACGACATCGAAGAAACCGTGGCCGCCATGAAGGCAGCGGGATTCGAGCCGTTTCTATATGAAAATCTCTATATTGGCGCCCAGATAGGCGGGCGCATCGACAAGATCAAATATATCGACAGGAATGATCGACATGAATCCCATTAAGCAATTCGAGGCTGAAGTTGAGAAGAACATCGAGCGTCTGGGCTCGGATGCGGATATGAAGAGAGCCTCCCTGGACTGGATGCTGCGGGCGGGGATGATCGGGGCCTATACCTACAACTTCAATTGGATGGGGCGACCCATCATTCAGTATCCCCAGGACATGGTGGCGATGCAGGAGCTGATCTGGACCGTCAAACCGGATCTGATCATCGAAACCGGGATCGCGCATGGTGGATCCTTGATCATGAATGCGTCATTGCTGGCCTTGCTGGAGTTGTGCGAGGCCCAGGAGCAGGGACGCATGCTGGATCCTCGGAGGCCGGCTCGCAAGGTGCTGGGAATCGATATCGACATTCGGGCGCACAATCGCGAGGTCATCGAGGCGCATCCCATGGCCTCGCGCATCCAGATGCTGCAAGGCTCGAGCGTGGATCCGTCCATGGTGGCGCGAGTACGGGAAATCGCAAGCGGCTACAAGCGCGTCCTGGTGAGTCTGGACAGCAATCATACGCATGAGCACGTGCTGGCGGAACTGGAGGCGTATGCGCCTCTGACCAGCGTTGGCAGCTACTGTGTCGTGTTTGACACTGTTGTCGAGGACATGCCACCTGAGTTGTGCCGGGGCAGACCCTGGGCGCCTGGAAACAGCCCGTTGACGGCGGCGCGCGAGTACCTGGCCCGGCACCCGGAGTTCGAGGTGGACCGCAGGATCGAGAACAAGCTGCTGATCACCGTGGCCAGGGAAGGGTTCCTGCGGCGAATCGCATGATGAGTCGGCTGCCTTGAGGAGGCCATTGCGGGCTGGCCATATCAGATCTATAGGAAAGATGGATGCTTAGAAAGATCACGGTCGCGGGACTGGGCTATGTGGGCATGTCAAATAGCGTGCTGCTGGCTTTGAGAAATGATGTCTGTGCCTTTGATATCGACCAGAACCGTGTCGATATGGTGAATCGGCGTCTTTCACCTATTATCGATGCGGATGTGACGGATTTCCTGCTAAAAGAAAAGCTGTCATTGCATGCGACAGTGGATACTCGTATTGCATTTTCCCGTGCCGAGTATGTGGTTGTTGCGACGCCCACGAATTATGATCCTGAGACAAATGAATTCGATACTTCGTCGATCGAGAAAGTGATCGGCGAGATCCTTTCCGCCGGCAGCAGGCCGGTGATCATCATCAAATCCACAATTCCAGTAGGGTACACCGAGAAAATAAAAAAGAGGTTTGGTTATCAGAAAATAATTTTCTGTCCCGAGTTCCTCCGGGAGGGCAGGGCACTGCATGATAACTTGCATCCGTCGCGCTTGATTGTCGGGGGCTGCTCAGAGACCGGACAGAAGGTCGCGGAAATCTTTCTGGAAAGCGCGCTGGACAAAGATATCCCCGTGCTTTGCACGGGGTCGACCGAGGCCGAGGCCATCAAGTTGTTCTCCAATACCTATCTGGCGATGCGGGTTTCTTATTTCAATGAACTGGATACCTTTGCGATGCGGCATTGTCTTGATACAAAGAGCATCATAGACGGCGTATGCGCAGACCCCAGGATTGGCATGCACTACAACAATCCTTCCTTCGGTTATGGTGGGTACTGCCTGCCCAAGGATACGAGGCAACTTCTTGCGAATTATGAGGACGTTCCGCAAAATCTGATTCGTGCAATCGTCGAGTCAAATGTGACGAGAAAGGATTTCATTGCTAGGGATATCGCGTCAAGGTCGCCGGGTGTGGTGGGGATCTTCAGGTTGGTGATGAAGTCCGGGTCTGATAATTTCAGATCATCCAGTGTGCGAGGCCTGATGGACAGACTGAAGGAAAAGGGAATCAATATTGTTATATTTGAGCCCTTGCTGCAGGATCCGTTTTATGACGGTTTCCCCGTGATTGGTGACCTTGATGAGTTCAAGATAAAAGCGGATGTCATTGTCGCCAATCGTCGCAGCCAGGAACTTCTCGATGTGGCGGAAAAGGTATATACCAGGGACATATTCTGCGAGAATTGATCGATTTCCCGTGGAAGACATTTAATAATCTTATGCATATCAATCATCCTCTCGTTCTCTGCCTCCCTATCTTCAATGAAGGTGCTTATATAGAAAGTACTTTGCGGTCGGTGATGAATCAGACCCACAGGGACTTTCGTGTCCTGATCGCCGATAATGCATCGACGGACGATACAGGATCAATCTGCCTGCGTGTCATAGAGGGTGATGACCGTTTTCATTATGTCCGTCATGACCGGAACATCGGTGCCGCCGCCAATTTCAAATATTGCTTTGATTGCACGGAGTCCGAGTTCTTCATGTGGCTGGGTGGCCACGATCAGATTTCTTCGAATTTTCTCGAAGAGGCCATGAGCCGAATGCGTGCCACTACCGATGTGAGTCTGGTGTACGGGCGTACCCGGTGGATAGATGAGGCCGGGGAAATTGTCGGTGAATACAATGGCGGCAATTACGTCTTCGATGAGCCGCTGACGGCGGAGGTCCGCTATCTGTGTTTGCTGAACAGTCTCGATCGATGCGAGGCGGTCAATCAGTTGATCCGGAGAAAATTTATTGATATCGCCTTTCGGCCGGTTTTTTCCGGCGATGTGGTGTTTCTTTGCCATCTGGCGGCGCACGGCCCCTTTTCCAGGGTGGATAATGCCCACTATATCCGTCGCGAGTTCCTCCGCGGACGCTCGACAACGGCGATGGAGCGGATGACAGGAAAAGCCGAGGCGCCCCGCCATCATGAGATGGCCGCTTATTTTGTGGAGAGCATCTGCGGACATGCGGAAATCCCCGGAAATGCCAGAAATGACCTGATTCAGGATGTGCTCCTCTGGATGGATCGCAAATACTCGATCTTTTCCGGCTCCCAGGCCAAGAACACCGTATTGGCGTCGCGCCAAGACAAGTCCTGGGATGCACCCTTCTTCAGTGTCGTCATGCCGGTGTACAACCGCGAAGCGTATCTCGAAGAGGCCATGCGTTCCGTGCTTTCCCAGGGATTTGGTGATTTCGAACTGATCGTTTCCGATGACGGTTCGACCGACCGTTCGCTTCAGATCGCCGAGAGTTTCAATGATCCCCGAGTCAGAGTGCTGCGTGGCCATCATGGCGGAGGAGCGTCCGCCAGAAATCGGGGCCTCGCCGCGGCGCGCGGGGAATTCATTGTCTGGATCGATAGCGACGACATTCAGGAACCGGGCGCTTTGGCCACACTGCGCAAGGCAATTCACGATACGCCGGATGCGGATGTGTTCTACGGAGATTTGATCGCATTCGATGATGGCAATCCAGCCAAAACTGCCAGGACGAATTATCCTGATTATTTCAGACAGGATATCCTGCCGAATCTCCTCAGAGGCAACATGCTTCCCAATCCGGGGACCGCGGTGCGAAAAGCGCTGTATGACCGGTACGGCGACTATGACGTTTCGTTCCGTAGGTGTCATGACTATCAGATATGGACGCGCCTGGCCGATTCCGCGAAATTCAAGAAAGTGGATGCGTTCCTTTGCCGCTGGCGTCAGCATTGCGGCAGCCTGTCCAGCACGACGAGCAAATTATTCGAGGGTCGCGTCTTGATGGACATGTTCGAGCGCTATCCTGTGTCCCGCCTGTTTCCCGGTTTGTCGGATGGTGATTCCGGGCCTGCGGCATTGAGGGCCGCCGACATGCTGGAGTCCCTCCAGGAATTTGGCCCGGCGGCGCGCATGATGTGCCGCGCGGGCCTCAGCGACCATGGGGATACCGCTAGACTCAGAGCGTTGATGTGCAAGGCGGGCGCGAATTTCATGCCTGCCCTGACCTGCGTGATCCGTTCCAGGGGGGATGTCGAAGGTCTGTCCACAGTGCTCGATGACCTGGAAAACCAGATTTTCCAGGATTTCAATGTCTACATCATAGCGTCCTATGATGAGCGGATAGAGCGGAAGGCATTGCGCGCTTGGCCTGTCGTCGAGACGATCTTCCAGGCTGATTCAGATGAGGGGGGCGCATGCGGCCTGCCCGTTGAACTGCTCAGCGGGGCATCGATCGTGTGGATCGACGAGTCGATGAGATATCCGGACGATTATTTGAAGAGAATATCTGCCGGGCTTGAGGATGGCTCCAGGCATGCGGCTCGTATTGATTATGTGCAGTAGGGGCACGCTATGAATCAGGTCATTCCTCTGTTTTCCATTATCCTCACGACATATAATAGGCCGGGCTTGCTGGTGGATGCCCTGAAGAGCCTTGACTCGCAGGTGTTTCGCGATTTCGAAGTGATCCTCGTCAACGATGCTGGAGAGCCTGTCGGAGATTGCGTCGCGGGCCATGGATTTCCACTGAGGTACCTCAGAAGAGGGCTGAACCAGGGCTTGTCGGCCGCGAGAAACGCCGGCCTCAAGCTTGCACGAGGCCGTTATGTCGCCTATCTGGATGATGACGATGTCTATCTTCCGGATCACCTCCAATGTTTGGCGGCGGTATTCGAGCAGCATCCGGACTCGGTTGCCTATACCGATGTCGTTTATGTTCAGGAAAAAATCGAAAACGGTCAGCGCATCGAAATGGGCCGGTCATTTCCAACGGCGCATGAGGCTTTTGATCGCGACAAGCTGTTTGTTCAGAACTACATTCCGGTCAACACCTGGGCGCATCCCCGCGACGCCATTGCCCAGGTAGGCAATTTCGATACGGGCCTGACCGCTCTTGAGGACTGGGACATGCTGTTGCGCCTGGTCCAGCGTTATCCTGTTCATCGAGTCGAGCGGGTGACCGCGGAAGTCCGTCAGCGGGTTTCGGGTGGTGCCGATCACATGCTGGCCCGGGAGCGCGCCCGGTTGCTGCCTCTTTATAGAAAACTCTATGCTCGCTACCCGGAAACGGAAAACGAGCGTGTACAAGCGGGCCGGCAAGCGGCATTGGCCAGCCGGGAGGTTGCGGAAAAGCCCTGGGGCGTCCCCGAATGGCTGGCCGACCGTACCCCTTCCGCCGCCCGCGTCCTGGCGATCCAGGCCCTGCTGCAGGCGAACCCGGACGTAGGCACGCTGGGCGTGGCCGTGATCGTGCCGGACGGTGCGAATGTGCAGGCGCTGGCGGCCACGCTGGAAAGCCTGGGCGTGCAGTATCGGCCGGTGGATGGCGTTTGGCTCATCGGCCGCGGCATTCCGGACGAGGCGGCCGGCAACGGCATCGAATTGCTGCGGTCGAATGCGCATTGGACGCGGCAGTTGTCGGACCGGATCGGCCAGGGCGGGGTACCCGATTTCCTGTGGATCCTGCATGCGGGCGACCGGCTGGTCCCGCATGCCACGCTGGCGATGGGCGAGTATCGCCTGCGCAAGCCCGACCCCCTGGTCTGGTATGCCGACGAGGCCGCACTGAAAGCCGGCGCGCCCGCCAATCCGATGCTGAGGCCTGACTTCAACGTCGATCTGCTGCGCAGCTATCCCTATGTCGGCCGGAACCTGGTGGTCAGCACGGCCGCCGTCCAGGCCGTCGGCGGCCTGGACGAGCGGGTGGCGGACATGGCGCTGGTCGATCTGATCTGGCGCCTGGTCGAGCAGGTCGGCCCTCCCGTGGTGGCTCACGTTCCCGAGGTGCTGTCCCACAATGGCCGCAGCCTGATGGATTGGGTGCAGGGTGCGGAAGCAATGACCTGGTTCCCCGCCGTGACCCAGGCGCATTTCGTCCGCATGGGCCTGGAGGCGCGAATCGAGCCTGGGCTGGTGCCCGGTCTGCAGCGCATCGAGTATCCCCTGGCCGGGCAGCCGCTGGTGTCCATCATCATCCCCACGCGCGATCAGCTGCCAGTCCTGCGAGCCTGCGTCGAAGGATTGATGGAGCACACGGCCTATCCCCATTACGAACTGCTGGTCGTGGACAATGGCAGCGTCGAGCCTGACGCCGTGGCCTTTCTGGCCGGGCTGGAAGGCATGGGGACGGACCGGGTGCGAGTCCTGCGCTGGCCCGGGGCGTTCGATTTCGCGGCCATGAACAATTTTGCCGTCTCCCAGGCGCGCGGAGACGTGCTGCTGTTCCTGAACAACGATGTCCAGTTTTCGCCGCGTACTCGGACGGACTGGCTGGAGCGCCTGCTGCGGCATGCGATGCGGCCCGAGGTGGGGATGGCGGGCTCCCGTCTGGACCTGCCCGATGGCGGAGTGGAGCAGTGCGGCCAGGTGTTGGGCATGGACAATAGCGTCGGCGCGGCATTCCGGGGGCTGCCGTCGGATCGGCAGGGCTACATGAGCCGCCAGGTGGTCCAGCAGAACGTCAGCGCGCTCAGCGCGTCGTGCCTGATGATGCGGCGCGAGGTCTTCGATGAGCTGGGAGGCTTCGATGCCGAGTCCTTCCCGGTCTACTACGCGGACGCGGATCTGTGCATGAAGGCGACGCAGGCGGGGTATCTGCTGGCGCTGGAGCCGGACACCGGCTTGCTGCACATGGGGGGCGCCACCCGGCTGCTGACCGAAAAATTCGGGCTGAAGGCTAGCCCCGACGACGAGCAGCGCGATCGCCTCTATCATCGTTGGCTGCCGCAACTGGCACGGGATCCGAACTATCATCCGGCCTTCGGCAAGCGGTCGCCCGGTTTCGATCTCAGCACCGATGCTTCCCGGATCCAGGAGCCGCTGCCGGGCAGGCCGTTGCCCGTGGTGCTGGCGGCCCATGCGGACTGGCAGGGTTGCGGTCACTATCGGATCCTGCATCCCTTCAAGGCCATGGCCGGCGAACTGCGCCTGGAGGGCGGGCTGAAGCACGGCGATTTCCATTTCACCGACGTGGCGCGCATCCAGCCGGACGTGATCGTGCTGCAAGGGGCATGGCTGAACGAGGGGATCCTGACCCAGATCCGGCGTTATCGCGAGATCACGGGCGCCAAGGTCGTCCTGGAGTTCGACGATTATCTGCCCAATATCCCGACACGCAGCATTTACCGCAAGAAACTGCCCCAGGGCGTGATCAAGAACATGCGCCGAGCGATCGAGCAGGTCGATTGGCTGGTGGTTTCCACGCCCGTGCTGGCCCAGGAATATGCCGATTACCACGGAGACATCCGTGTGGCGCTGAACGGCTTGCCCGCGGATCCCTGGCGCGGCCTGTCCAGCGAGCGGCGTACTGGCCGGAAGATGCGTGTCGGTTGGGCCGGGGGCGTCAGCCATACGGGCGACCTGGCGGAGATCCGTTCTGTCGTCCAGGACCTGCGGGGCGAGGTCGAGTGGGTCTTCATGGGCATGAAACCCGACGGCGTGCCGTGCGAATACCATCCAGGGGTCACGATCGACCGCTATCCGGAAGAGCTGGCCGGCCTGAACCTGGACCTGGCCGTGGTGCCGCTGGAGCTCAACCAGTTCAATCGTTGCAAGAGCAATCTGCGCCTGTTGGAACTGGGGGCCTGCGGGGTCCCGGTGATCGCCACGGAAATCGAGCCATATCGTGGCGAGTTGCCTGTAACGCTTGTGCGCAACCGCCACCAGGACTGGATGGAGGCTATCCGCGCGCATCTGTCCGATCCCGATGCCCTGGAGCGAAAGGGCGACGCATTGCGCGATGCGGTTCTGCGGCACTGGATGCTGGAAGGAGAATTCCTGGATCAGTGGACCCGCGCCTGGGGCGTGGCGCCGGATGCCGCCTGAGCGCGGAAGAGGGGGGCGCCGCGCGGCCTATTCGGCCAGTATCCGCCGGATGCTGGCCATCACGTCTTGCGCCGGCACGTCCATGCAGGCGTAGTCCCGGCCGGCGGGACAGCCGCGTTGGCAGCAGTACTGGCAATCCACCGTCTGGCTTATGGTGTGTTCCGCCCCCAGGATGGCCGGGTGCATGGCGCCCGGCAGCATCAGGGAAGGGCAGCCGACCAGCCGCGCCAGCCACTGGGTGGAGGTTGCCACAGTCACCAGAAGGTCCGTCGTGGCCAGCCGCGCCAGGGTCGTGCGCATGGGCAGGCTGCCGTCGAATCCGGTCCAGACGTAGTAGCCCGCCTGCCGCAGCAGGCTTGTCAGGGCATCCGCCTGTTTGTAGTGCTTGATGGCCGTGGTGCCGCGGAAGGACGCGGCCACGATGGGGCGTCCCGCCGCGGCCTTCCTGAACGCCGTATCGGGGTCGACGGGCAGGCGCGGATCGATGGCATTGCCCAGGCCGCAGCAATGGACCAGATAGTATTCCGGGTAGTTTGCATGAGGCTGGGGTGTCAGCCACCAGGGCCGCAGCCAGTCTCCCATTCGAGGATAGCTGCTGGCCATGAAGGCCGTACCGAAGTAATCCGCCGGCAGTTTTCCGGCGTGCAGCGCGGCAAAAAAGTCGCTCACCGGGCGGTCCAGGTGGTTGCCTTCCACGTTCAGCCCGATATCCATCAGGACCTGTGCCAGGAAGCAGGGCATGAACCAGGTATCCAGGCAGATGATCCGGTCATAGCCGCGCGGAGCGATGACCTGGGCGATGTCCAGGAAGCTCCGGGTCGCGGGGATCAGGTCGCGCGGCCATTGCTCCTGCGTGATGCCCAGCACGTCGCCGACTTCTGTGCACAGGGACATCAGTTCGATGCCTGCCCCGTAGGTCAGCGCGTCGATCACGGCACCCGGTTCCTGTTCGCGAACCAGTCGGACGGCGGGGATCAGGATGGAGGCGACATCGCCCAGGCCGGCCAGGCGGGTGATGAGGATCTTTCGGGCCATGGTGAGGTTGGAACGTTATGAGGCGGCATTCAAAAAAAACCGCCGGAGATGATCCGGCGGTTTTGGTGCGCGGGGCGGAATGGATCCGCCCCGATGCGGTGCTGAGAATTAACGCAGCAGGGACAGCATGGTCTGCGGGACCTGGTTGGCCTGCGCCAGCACGGCGGTGCCGGCTTGCTGCAGGATCTGGGCCCGCGTCATGTTGGACACTTCCACCGCGTAGTCGGCGTCTTCGATGCGCGAACGCGAAGCCGACAGGTTGGTGATGGTGTTGTTCAGGTTGGCGATGGTCGATTCGAAGCGGTTCTGGATCGCGCCCAGGTCGCTGCGCATCTTGTCGACGTTGTTGATGGCGGCGTCGATTTCGGCCAGGGCGCCGGAGGTGACAGTGGTCACGGTGCCGGAGGTGGTGATGCTCAGGCCACCGGAGGTGATGGCGGTGGTGCCGCTCAGCAGCGTGTTGACGCGCGCATCGGTGCCCGAGATCGTGATGGTCTCGTTGTCGTTGGCGCCGACCTGGATGGCGATGCCGGAAGCGGAGGAACCGTTCAGGACCTTGGTGCCGTTGAACTGGGTCTGGTCGGCGACGCGCTGGATTTCGTCCAGGCGCTGCTTGATTTCAGCGTTGATCGAGTTCAGGTCGTCGGAGGAGTTCGTGCCGTTGTAGGCCTGAACCGTCAGCTCGCGAATACGTTGCAGGTTGTTATTGATTTCGTTCAGGGAGCCTTCCGTCGTTTGCGCCATCGAGATACCGTCGTTGGCGTTGCGGGCGGCTTGCGTCAGGCCCTTGATGTTGGCGGTGAAGCGGTTGGCGATGGCCTGGCCGGCGGCGTCGTCCTTGGCGCTGTTGATGCGCAGGCCCGAGGACAGGCGCTGGATCGCGGAACCCAGGGCCGATTGGCTCTTGTTCAGGTTGTTCTGGGAGACCAGAGCAAGGTAGTTGGTGTTGATAACAGCCATGAGAGACTCCTAAGAGATTCGGCGAAGGATTCGCCCTTTTTGCCCAGGATGACAAACCGAGTGACCTCCTGTTCTGCCCCGTTAACGGAGGGTCTGCAGGGAACTTTAGGGCGGATTGCGAGTTTTTTTGACGAGGCGTATCACTCCCGCTCGATCACGCCCAACATCCGCGTCCTGCGTTCCGACAAAGGGCCGAACGCCTCGGACAAGCGGGCATACCGCCCCCCTGCGGACAGAGCGTCCAGGATGTCGGCCCAGTCCTGCATGAGCAGGGTGCGGGAACCGACGAACCGGGCATGGTCATAGGGCGCGCGGGACGCGTCCCTGCGTCGGTGCGCGAGTTGCAGGTCGACCAGTTTGTCCGGGTAGCCGAGCAGGCCGAGCAGGGTCGTGGCCGTCGCCCGGAATCCGTGGGCGGAAAACCGCCCCCCATACCCCAGGCGCCCGATGGCGTGATTGAAGCTGCTCGCGGCCAGCACGCGGCCCGGGTCCCGGTGGTTGGGAAAGAGCATCGGTCCATGCCCGGACAAGTCATGCAAGGCACCGAGCGCCGCCAAGGCCTGCCGGGACAGCGGCACCATGTGCGGCCGGCGCATTTTCATGCGCTCTTTCGGGACGGTCCAGAGCGCATTGTCGAAATCGACCTCCCCCCATCGAGCCAGCCTCAATTCAGAGGGCCGCACGAAAGTGAGGGCCAGCAGGCGCAGGCCGATGGCGATGTCGGCGCGGCCTTGCCAGGCATCCAGGCGCTGGAAGAATGCCGGGATGTCGGGCCAGCCCAGCGGCGGATGGTGGCGCACGGTCGGCCGCCTGACCAGGCCCTTGAGCAGGCTGGCCGGGTTGTCCTCGCGCAGCCCTTGCAGGATGGCATGAGAGAAGACCTGGGATATCCATTGCTGCGCGAGCAGCGCGGCACAGTGGGCGCCGCGCTCCACGATCGGCGCGATGGTCGTGCGGATGTCCGTGGGCACGAGGTTGGCGACCGCCAGATGCCCGATGGCCGGCAGGATGTCCCGTTCGAAATATCGGCGGATCTGGCCGGAATAGCCTGGGCTCCATTGCGGATTGGCGGCCAGCCAGGCGTGCGTGGCCGATTCGAAAGTGGGGGGCGCGGGCGGCGCGGCATCTTCGCCGGGCGTTTCCTGCCTGAGGGGATGGATGCCTTGCCGGATCAGGTTCCGCACCCGATCGCGTTCCCGGCGCGCCTGGGCCAGCGTGATGTCGGGATACCGCCCGATGGCGTACACCTGAGCCTTGCCGCTCAGGCGGTAGCGATAGCGCCAGAGCTTGCTGCCGCTGGGTTGCACCGACAAGAAAAGACTGCCGCCGTCCCGTAATTGGTAGGGCTTGCCCGCCGCCTTGGCGGAGTCGATCGCCCGGGTCGAGAGAAGGTTCTGAGCCATGTGCTGCTTTCTCCGTTACAAAAGAGCACACAGGTATATACACATTGCTTTTTGCCCGGGTAAGCGCATTGGTACAGAACGCCTTATTTATCAATGGTGTGAATCGATAAGGCGATATACACATCCATATACACACAAGCGTCCTGCAAGAGACTAGCGTCCGGCATTCTCTCAATAGATTTCCCTCTCAAAGAAACAAAATGTATCTATAGATGGTGATTAGTTTATGGAAATCCATGCTGAACGATTATCAACACTAACTACCTCGCTCTGGTCTCCCAGAACAACCTGAACAAGTCGCAAAGCTCCCTGGGTACCGCGATCGAGCGCCTGTCCTCGGGCCTGCGCATCAACAGCGCCAAGGACGACGCCGCTGGCCAGGCCATCGCCAACCGCTTCACCGCCAACATCAAGGGCCTGACCCAGGCGGGCCGCAACGCCAACGACGGCATCTCCATCGCCCAGACGACGGAAGGTGCGTTGAACGAAATGAATAACAACCTGCAGCGCATCCGTGAACTGTCGGTGCAGGCGGCTAATGGGACGAACTCAGCGTCTGATCTGCAGTCCATCCAAGCGGAAATTGGTCAACGTCTCGCCGAAATCAATCGAGTCTCCGATCAAACCCAATTCAATGGCGTCAAGGTGCTGGCGGATGGCGCGGCACCGATCACGATTCAGGTTGGCGCCAACGACAACGAAACCATCTCAATCGGGCTGAGTGCGATCAATCAAAAAACTCTCGGACTGGACGGCTTTAATGTCGGCGCAACCTCTGGCCCGATTACTGAGATCAAGTTTGAAGATGCGAATGGCGTCACCCATTCCGCCGATATTTCGTTGAACTTGAGCAACATGCCAGGTGGGCTGACTGCCAATGATTTCACCCTTCATGGCTATGGCACATATGATGACGCCACTGGAACCTGGAATCATTATGCGCTGAAAGACACCAGCGGCAATACGTATGCTATCGGTGATCAAACGGTAATTGAGGCAGATCCCACCAATGCCAACTTTGGTCAAGTCACATTCGATTTTGTTGATGCTGCTACCACTCAAGCCGCTAAAGATACGTACGACGCGGATGTGACGGCAGGACTTGCCAGCACACAGAATCCCCTGAAGGCCATTGATGACGCGATGAAAAAGGTGGATAGCCTTCGCAGCGATCTGGGTGCCATCCAGAACCGCTTCGAATCGACCATCGCCAACCTGAACAACACGGTCACCAACCTCTCGGCCGCACGTTCGCGGATCGAGGACGCTGATTACTCGGTGGAAGTGTCCAACATGACGCGTGCCCAGATCCTGCAGCAGGCCGGCACCGCCGTCCTGGCGCAGGCCAACCAGGTCCCGCAGACCATGCTGTCCCTGCTGCGTTAATCCTCAGCACCACATCGGGGCGGTTGCGGCCACCTCGGAAATTCAAAACTCATCAGACGCTTGAATCGTACCCCAGGAGTTGGATATCAATCCAGCTTTTGGGGCGTTTTTCATGATACGCCTGGCGCTACCCACCAGGAGGTGGAAGTCCTCTACTCGCCCGGCCGGGAAAGGGTTGGTCTATGGCAAATCACTCCCGCTTTTTCAGCACCCAGAATTCCCGATAATTGATTGCATCATCGCACAGACTGCCTTTGCGGATGATCTCGAATCCAGCATCGACAATGACGCCAGCCTTATCTTTGAATTCTGGCTCAACCTTGTCAACATGTCGGGTGCCTTGGCTCTCTAACAGGACAATACCGCCGGGTTTGCAGTAACTGTGCAACTTGGTGCCGAATTCGGCCATTGGCACACCAATCCAATGATGCACGGCGCAGGCGATCACCAGATCAAAGGGCTCTTCACAAATGAACTCGTCGAATGGTTTGCTGCTCAATTCGATATGTGAATACCCTAGATGCGTGGCTACCGCATTGCCTACATCGATGCAGATTTGGCTGATGTCAAAACCCAAACCTTGCTTCAGCCGAGAGGCAAGCCCCATCAGCAAGTAGCCATGGTTGCAGCCGATATCCAGCGCACGGGCGCCGGGTGGTAGGTCTTGTTCTAGGCCATAGATATCGAGCCGGTGCATAGCCGGACGCGTACCGGGTAGCATGAGCGGTTCAAAGGCTTGATAAGGCAGGCCGAAATCTCCGAAGCTGGCTTTCAGATTTTCTTTCTTGTATTCCGACCAGATGCCTTGAATGGTACCGTGTAATACCGCGAGCTTGTTCAGTGCCGGAGCACTGCAATGGGTCAATCTCTGGTTGAGCTTGATCGATGCCGTAACCGTCAGGGGTGAATAGGGGCGGCAGCAGCAAGCCTCCCAGAGTACCAGGCAACTTGCATCAGCATCGCCGGATTCAAACAGGCTGTCGGCCTGCGAAATCAGCAGCGCGGCACGCTGTGGCCCCCGGATATCGGCACCCAAGCCATCGAGCGCTTGCATATGCAAGCGCAGTGCCTGATCAAACAACCCTACGCGAGCGTGCAGCCTAGCCTGCGTACTGATGTCGCTCATCTGAATCAAATCTGGATCCGTCTCATCGTTCGCTTCTTCGATAATCTGGCGCAGGATATCGATAGTGCCCTCAATCAGTACGGTGTTCGGGATCGGATCAGCAGCCAAGGCACGCGCGACCAGTCGCATGGCATCGCGGTTTTCCTGTTCGTGAACCAGTAAGGCGCGTGCAGCGTGATTGGCTTCCCACCAGATGCCGGCATGCAGCAAGATTTCAATCGCGGTCAGCCGGATACCGATATCTTCCGGAACGATTTCCATGGCTTGCCGGATCTTATCCAAGGCGGGTTGTGCAGCACCCAGCCAGAAGTATCGCTCGGCAGCCAGCCGCAGGATCTGTGGATCTTTAGGATAGCGTGTTTCCAAATGGCCGAGAACGGCGAGATGACGGTGAACTTTTCCGGCTTTGAGATCGCGCCGGATGGCGTCGAGTTCAGCATTCCCGGGTCCATCCTTTCTTCGCTCGAAGAAGCCGCCAGCCTCGAGGTATTTCTCGGCCACTTCCACATCGACCTGTTGCAGCACGCTATAGCTGAGATCCTTGATCTGGAAGATGGAGTGTAGGATGAAAGCCAGCTTTAGCCGCTGATTTTCCGTCAGAGTGGCCAGACGCCGGTCATCGGGCACTAACAGCAGGCCGTACAACCAGAGTTCCGATGTTTCGGGTTGGCGAGGCAAATCCTTGCGTTCTTCCATCGCTTGCAACATCGTCTGATCAAGCATCCGGTGCAGGCGGAATCCGTGCCCCTGCGCCCAATCCAGAATCGTGTCCAGACCCGGTTGTCCCGCCCAGGTGGGCTGAGCGGCGAGGTTGACTTGGATGAGCAGCGTATTAGCCAGAGTTCGCTCGCCATGCTCTAGAACGCCCTTCGCATCGTAGCCGGCATCCAGGACTAGCCATTCCAGCGGCCGCGGACCAGCGATGTCGTCCAGCGCGACGGAATGTATAGGTTCCCGCCATTGGACCTGGCCTGCTTCGCGCAGACGAGGCGGCAATATCTCAATAGATAGAGGTTTCAACGTGCCGTTGCACAAGGGTTGCCCGCAGGTATGCCAGGTTTTCGGGCGACCATCGCCCAGGGTGGTCCCGGTGATGAACCGTAACGCATCCTGTTTGCGTAGATCGTCGTCCACCGCGATTACCGTACCGGGATCGAGCACAACGATGTCGAATGCATTCAGGCCCAGCAACTGATGGATACTGCCGTCGCGCAAGAGGACACCTCCGTTGTCCATGACCTTGATCCGTCCCTGGAATTGCCAGTTGAAATCGGAGCGGGGACTGGGCTTAACACTGTCGGCGAACGTGTCGCGCAAGGTTTTTGGCAAGGGCTGGGAAAAGATGACAGGCGGCTCGCGGCGGGGGAATTGTTCGATAATTTCCCGATAGCCTTTCACTACGGGGCTCAGATACAGACTGAAGCGCCGCGAGATTCCCACGAAGCGGCGAGTGATTGGCATGGCCGCGTCCTGGGAAGCAATCGGACTGATGCAGGCTTCCAGACCGGCATTGGCATCAATGATGCCTTCATAGGACTGCGTTCGCCGCAGACCCAGTTGCTCGAACAGATTGTTCATCACCGCCCGGGGGTCATTCACGACGGCTTCGTAATCGACGAGATAAATGGGATTGGGTAGCACTTGAGCCCAATGTTCCATCAGCTTCTCGAAGATGGCGATCTGGCGTCCCATAGATTCCAGATCATAGCTGTAGCGGTAGCCCTCGGGATTCTGATATTGCTGGAAGTAACCGGTTACAGCCAGGTCCAGCACGTCGCGCATGCAGAAAACAATGGGGACGTTCGGCGCCCACAGTCCAATCAGCCCCAGATTCCAGATATCCCCCGGCATGGTGGTGATGCGAATCGTGTCTTCGTCGCTCAATGCCCTGAGCCGTTTGAGGTACTCCTCAGCATCGTGCTGCACCTGTTCCGGCGTCTGGAAGGCCAACCATTGATCTTCGCTGCCACTGTAGGCCGCCAACACCAGCTTTTCATGGTCGCTGAGCAGCGTGGTTTCACCCATCAGGGAAACACCCTCCACTCCTCTGAACAGCGACTCCACAAGGCTTTTCCCAGATCGCGACATGCCAGCCACGATGATCTGCGGGCAGGATGGTTCGCCGTATCCGGAGAGCCGTTCGAACAGCGCTTGGGTGTAGTGGTCTCGCGTGTAGGCCAGCCTATGTTCGAGTCCCCCCCGGAAGGGCGGCAGGCTGGTATTCATCAATTGATTGGCCCGCCGGTAGCACTGGAACGATCGGGTGTCTTCACCAATGTCCAGATAGGCCTTGCCCAATGTTGCCAGAATGCTGGCCCGTTCACGCGGATCTTTGATATCGGTTTTCAGGGCTTTGTGCAATACCTCAAATACTCGGCTTTCTGGAGAAAAAGGTTCTAGCAGGGAAAGCACCTTGTAGAGCGAGATGTTGCCCGGCTGCAACATCAGGGCTTTGCGGTAGTACTCCAGCGCTGCAAGGGGGCCTCCTCGCTTACGCAGTATATCTCCCTTCATGCTCAAGGCTTTTACGTCGTCCGGCCGCGCGGCGAGCACTTCATCGACCAAGGCGTCGGCTTCAGGAAAGGCCGATTCGTGGATCAGACTTTGTGCGAAATCCAGAATCAGTTCGGGTTCACGCAGGCCGCCAGCCAGCGCCTGTCGATAAGAGAGGATGGCTTCTTCATGGCGGCCGAGCTTGCGCAAGGCATCTCCATGCAGGGCTAGAATATGGATGTCGTCCGGGAATTCGTGGACCAAGGGGGTGAGTTTCGTTTCCGCCCGGAGGTTTTCGCCTTGATGAAGCAGCCCAATCACTTCCCTGATCTGCTCGACCGGGATGGTGGCGTAAGCATTTTGTTCCGTCATCGACATATCCGTTTGCCTAGTGTGTTGTATGAGTGTCATGAGGCTCGGCATGACAATGAGCCGCCCATCCGCAATGGCGCGGGCGGGCGGCTCAGCCAACGATATGGGATGGTCCATCACGCGCTGCGCGCGTCATGGGCCACCGTTCGTCACAGGGAAGATGCGGTCGGCTTAGCGCAACAGCGACAGCATGGTCTGCGGGACCTGGTTGGCCTGCGCCAGGACGGCGGTGCCGGCCTGCTGCAGGATCTGGGCACGCGTCATGTTGGACACTTCGGTCGCATAATCAGCGTCTTCGATCCGGGAGCGGGCTGCCGACAGGTTGGTGACGGTGTTGTTCAGGTTGGCGATGGTGGACTCGAAGCGGTTTTGAACCGCACCCAAACCACTACGCTGGCTGTCAACCTTGGAAATGGCCTTATCGATTGCCGCGAGCAGGCCTGAAGTGACGGTCGCTGCAGCTGCGGCGGAAGAGGTAGCCGCAGTAAACGAAGCAAGAATACCAAACGCACTGGTGGTATCCGTACTGGGCTTCGCGACAGTGGAAGTCGTGACACCCGCCAAACCATTGCTAGCGAACAGCGTGCTGGCGGCAACCTTGTCCAGCTTGATGGAAATCGTTTCGCTGTCGAACGCGCCGACTTGAATATTGATGCTGTTGCTGGCGGTATTCAGAACCTTGATGCCATTGAACTGAGTCTGCTCGCCCACGCGATTGATTTCCTGGATACGAGCAACCACTTCTTCATTGATCGAAAGCAGATCCTCGGCGGAATTCGTGCCGTTGTTGGCTTGGACAACCAATTCACGGACACGCTGCAGGTTGTTATTGATTTCGTTCAGCGCGCCTTCCGTCGTCTGGGCGATGGAAATCCCATCGTTGGCATTGCGGGCGGCTTGTGTCAGGCCCTTGATGTTGGCGGTGAAGCGGTTGGCGATGGCCTGGCCAGCGGCGTCGTCCTTGGCGCTGTTGATGCGCAGGCCCGAGGACAGGCGCTCGATCGCGGTACCCAGGGAGCTTTGCGACTTGTTCAGGTTGTTCTGGGAGACCAGAGCGAGGTAGTTAGTGTTGATAGCCGACGAAGCTTATTCATTATTGTCGGCCAGCATGACGTGATACTGCCGCAGACTGCTTTGACCGGGGATTCCGCCGAAGGATATATCCGTCGCGCAGGATGTTTTCCTCCGTCCGTATTTCCCACTCTGGCAGGGTGAACGCCGTTTGCCCAGAATGAGGCTTCCCGAGCCAGGAAGCCCGCCATGTCCGCCCGCAATGCATCGCCGCCCGTCCTCGCGGACGATCACGACAGTCCGTGGAAGGACGCGCTCGAACTCTATTTCCCCCAGGCGCTGGCCCTGCTGACCCCGGACCTATATTCCCTCATCGACGGTTCAGTGCCGGTCGAATTCCTGGACAAGGAATTGCAGGCGGTCTTGCGCGCCAGCGCGCCCGGCCAGGGCCGCCGCCATGCCGACAAGCTGGCCCGGGTTCGCCTGCGCAGCGGCGATGACGCCTTGCTGCTGGTGCACGTCGAGATCCAGGGCCGCCTGTCCGGTCCGCAGGCCCTGCAGGTTTTTGGTTGGCGGATGCTGGAATACAACGTGCTGATCCGGCAGCGGGAACGGCGCAGGGGCAGGGCGCTGCTGCCGCCGCAGGTTTATAGCCTGGGGGTTCTGATCGACCAGCCTTGGCGCTCGCCGCGGGACGCGCTGGCCGCCACGTTGACCTATCGGAGCGACTTCCTGGCACAGCGGACCCGGTTCACCTTTCCGATTGTAGAATTGAACGACTGGCGGGCTCGCTGGGACGAGCTGGATGCGCTGGCGCCGGCGAATCCGTTTGCCGTGGTGATCATGGCACAGTTGCAGGCGGCGGGTCATCTGGACAAGGCTGCCCGGCTGGCGCCGCTGCTGGACCTGACGCGCCGCCTGTATGGCTATGGCTACACGCGGGATGGAATCGGTCCCTTGCTGCGACTGGTGGAATGGATGCTCCGCCTGCCGGCGGATCTGGAGACGGACTACTTTCTGGCTGCCCGGCGGCTGGAACAGGAGCATGAAATGAGTTACGTGACGATTGCCGAGCGCCATTGGAGAGTAAAGGGCCAGGCCGACCTGCTGCTGCGCCTGATCCAGCGCCGCTTCGGGCCGGTGGACGAGGCGGTCGTCCAGCGCATCCGCGCCGCCGGCACGGAGGACCTGGAAACCTGGTCGCTGAACGTCCTTGACGCCGCTTCGCTGGAAGAGGTGTTCAAGGATTGACCGCGCTGTGCGTCGTTCCGGGGGCTTGCGCGATGTATCACGATGGCGCTGGGTTGGGGATTGGGGCATGATCACGGCTGCCCCCGTTTGCGAGTCAATCAGATGAACCCTCCCACCATCGCCCTGGTCATGATCGTCAAGAACGGCGCGGCCACGTTGGCCCGCTGCCTGTCCAGCGTGCAGGGCCACGTCGATGAACTCATCGTGCTGGATACCGGATCGACGGACGATACGATCGCCATCGCCCGGCGCTTCGGTGCCCGGGTACATCATTTCGAATGGATCGATGATTTCTCCGCCGCCCGGAATGCGGCGCTGGATCATTCCTCGGCGGATTGGAACCTGATCCTGGACGCCGACAACTGGCTGGAGTCGGGGCACGAGCAGTTGCGCCGCCTGGGCTCGGCACCGTTCCTGGGGCAGGTCGCCATCCTCAATCGCTTCATGCAGGGTGGCGAAGTCCGCCAGGCGACGGAATGGACTACCCGCGTGCTGCCCAGAGGGGTGCGCTATGTGGGCCGGATCCATGAGCAGGCGGCCAACTCTGGCGATCTGCCCCGCAAAAGGCTGGATATTCGCGTCGGCCACGATGGCTACATGCCCGAGGGACTGGAAGCCAAGAAGGGACGCAACGAGGCGCTGCTGCGCGTGGCGCTGGCCGAAGCGCCGGAAGATCCCTATCTGCTCTATCAATTGGGCAAGGAACTCGCCCTCTATGACCGGCATGAGGAGGCAGCCGACTATTTCCTGTCGGCGGTGTCGCTGTGCGCCCGCGATCAGTCGTTCCGGCACGACCTGGTCATGCGCTCGTTGTACTGCTTGAAGCGGGCCGGCCGGCTGGAACAGGCGATCCTGCTGGCGGAAAACGAGTTCGCCAACTGGCCCGATTCCCCGGATTATTTCTTCTGCGTCGCGGACGTTTTCCTGGACTGGGCGGTCCGGCATCCCGCCGAGGCGGAATCCCAGTTCCTGCCGATCGTGGAATCCAGCTGGCTGAAATGCCTGGAAATCGGCGAGCGCCCGGACCTGTCCGAGTCCGTCGCCGGCCGGGGCAGCTATCTGGCCGCGCAGAACCTGGCGGTGCTGTACGAGAATACCGGGCGGGGGGCGCTGGCGGCCGAGTATCGGGAAAAGGCCGAGACGATGCGGGATCGTTTTATCCGTCCGTAGATCCCAGTCTGGTGATGCTGTCGGGGCATGCCCAGAATGAGGCTCTCGGATTTGGAAGCCCGCCATGCCCGCCCGCCACACCGCTGCGCCCGTCGATGACCACGATAGCCCTTGGAAAGAAGCGCTGGAGATGTTTTTTCCACACGCACTCGAGTTGCTGGCCCCGGCCCTGCACGCGGAAATCGACCCTGCCGCCGCCCCTGATTTCCTGGACAAGGAACTGCAGGCCATTGCCTTGCCGGGCAAGAAAGGCCGCCGCTTCGTCGATAAACTGGTGCAGGTACGCCTGCGCGCCGGCACCGAGGCCTGGCTGCTGATCCATGTAGAGGTCGAACGCCGCCTGCGCGGTCCCAGGGCCTTGACCCTGTTCGCCTGGCGCATGTATGAATACCGCCATCGCATCCAGATTCGCCTGATGCGACAGCGCGGCCTGGCCCTGCCGCCTCCCGTCTATAGCCTGGGCATCCTGCTGGACGATCCGGGCGTGGGCGGTCGCCTGGTCTACACTGACGAACACCGGGGCCAGGGCGTACGCTTCAGCTTTCCTGTCGTAGAATTGGAGGCATGGCGTGACCGCTGGGGCGAACTGGAATCCCGGGCGCCCGGCAATCCCTTCGCGGTGGTCATCATGGCCCAGCTTCAGGCCAATCGCTACCGCGACAAGCGCACGCGCTTGGGGCCTAAATTCGAGTTGGTGCGCAGCCTGAGGCGGTACGGCTATGCTCCGGAGACGGCCAGCCGGATCTACCGCCTGATCGAATGGATGATCACGTTGCCGAAGGACCTGGAACCGGAATACCTGCGGGCGGTCAGTGCCCTGTCGGAGGAAAACAAGATGACGTACGTGACGCTGATTGAGCGCGAAGGGATCAAGCGCGGCCGCATTGAAGGCCGCGTCGAAGGCCAAGCTGAACTCTTGCTGCGTCAGATTCGCCGCCGCTTCGGAGCGGTGGATGAGGCGACCGACCGGCGCATCCGCGGCGCCCGGGCACGTGAACTGGAAACCTGGTCCTTGAGCATCCTGGATGCTGCGACATTGGATGATGTTTTTCGTGACTGATCGCTGGCGGCGCGGGTCAATATAGATATTTCCTGGAAAATCATATCCAATATAGAAAAAATATAAATTCCATAGAGATTTTCTTGGATGGCTATTGCGCTCGGTTACAACGCACTCGTGACCCGCTTCAACTTGGCGGTGCCACCGCTGCGCCAGACCTTCTGGCTGGGGACGCGAGCGGCTGAGACCCGCACGCAGGCTCCTGACTGTACCGAACGTATTGAACTGCCTCGCGGGCAGGTGGTGCGTATCGAGGGTCGTTGCTCGTCATTTCGCCAAAGATATTGACTAGCAGATGTAGTCGGTTTTTATGAAAAATATCAAAAAATATAGATTTTTTGAATTCTCTAGACTTCTTGGCTGATATGCGGCGGGAACATAGGGGAATCTAAGGTGCTGTGTATCATGCCCCTATAAAGAATGTGGATTTCCATGACCTGGCGCAAGCTTCGGGCGGTCGCAAGCCGATACGATGAAACCATCGCCTGCGGGCGGGCAGGCCACAAGCCCGCCGATCTCATCGAAGGAGAACACCGATGGTCGCCACCATGAAAGCCGCCGTATTCGTCGAACCTGGCCGGATCGAGCTGACCGACAAGCCTATCCCGGACGTCGGCCCTAACGATGCGCTGATCCGCATCACCACCACCACGATCTGCGGCACCGACATCCACATCCTCAAGGGCGAGTATCCGGTCGCCAAGGGCCTCACGGTCGGCCACGAGCCCGTGGGGGTCATCGAAAAGCTCGGCAGCGCGGTCACCGGCTACAAGGAAGGGCAGCGCGTGATCGCCGGGGCGATCTGCCCGAACTTCGGCTCCTACGCCGCCCAGGATGGTGTGCCGTCGCAGGACGGCAGTTACCTGATCCCCTCCGGGCGTTGCGGCTGCCATGGCTACAAGGCCACCGCCGGCTGGCGCTTCGGCAACCTGATCGACGGTACCCAGGCGGAATACGTGCTGGTGCCGGACGCGCAGGCGAACCTCGCTCCGATTCCCGACGGGCTCACCGATGAACAGGTGCTGATGTGCCCGGACATCATGTCCACGGGCTTCAAGGGTGCGGAAAACGCCAACATCCGCCTGGGCGATACGGTGGTCGTCTTCGCGCAGGGGCCCATCGGCCTGTGCGCGACCGCCGGCGCGCGCCTGCTGGGGGCGACCACCGTCATCGCGGTGGATGGCAACGAGCATCGCCTGGGCATTTCGCAGCGGCTGGGCGCCGACGTCACCCTCGATTTCCGCGCGTGCGACGTGGTCGACGAGGTGATGCGGCTGACCGGCGGCCGTGGCGCCGATTCGGCCATCGAGGCGCTGGGCACGCAGGCCACGTTCGAACAGGCCCTGCGCTGCCTCAAGCCCGGCGGCACGCTGTCCAGCCTGGGCGTGTATTCGCAGGACCTGAAGATTCCGCTCGACGCCTTCGCCGCCGGCCTGGGCGACCATCGCATCAACACCGCTTTGTGCCCGGGCGGCAAGGAGCGCATGCGCCGCCTGATGAACGTGATCGCCGCCGAACGCCTGGATCTGGGCGTGCTGGTCACCCACCACTACAAGCTGGATGACATCGTCGCGGCCTACGATCTGTTCGCTCACCAGCGCGACGGTGTGCTGAAGATCGCCATCAAGCCGTTCTGAGCGGGGGAGGGGCGCGGGTCGGGGTTTGGAGGAATTCGTTCACCCCGGCCCGGCGTGGGGCGCCGGTGTGACCTGGAATTCACGGCCGGAATGCTCGGCCTGCCACAAGTCGTAATCGGCTTGCATCTGCAGCCACATGATGGCGCTGGGTGCGGGAATCCATCTGGACAGGCGCAGCGCCAGTTCCGGCGTGACGCCCGATCGGCCGTTGATGAAGCGGGAAAACTGCACGCGCGAGACGCCGAGCTGTGCGGCGGCTTGCGTGACCGTCAGGTCGAGTTCGGGCAGGACGTCTTCCTTCAGGATGCTGCCCGGATGAGGGGGAGTATGCAACTGCATGGTGGCTCTCTCAGTGATAGTCCTGATAATCGACGAGAATTGCGTCCCGGCCATCGAACATGAAGGTCAGCCGCCAGTTGCCGCTGACCCGGATTGACCAATGTCCTCGGAGTTCCAGTCCTTTCAGGGGATGCAGTCGCCATCCGGGGACGTCCATGTCTTCAGGTTTTGCCGCACGGTTCAGCGCCAGGAGCTGGCGTTTGAGCCGCGGGGCATGAGCCGCCTGGATCTTCGCCCTTGAACCGGTTTCAAAAAACAGCTGAATCCCTTTATGCCGGAAGTTCTTGATCATCTTGGATTGTATCCCGTATAGATACACGAATCAACATGAGGCTATCTGCCGCTTTGGACAGTATGGCGAGGTCGGGGCTTGATTTGTGGTACTGCGCGCGGAAAAGTCCGTTAGGGAAAGCAGCACCGGCTCGCCTCTGCGCGGGGATGGTGGCAAGGCGCGGCTGAGCGCCGTGTTGGGCCGTGCTGTCACGCGCTCGGATCACGGGCCGATGCGTGGCAGGCCGTGGTTGGGGAGTCCGTTGACTTCGTTCGCTATGGTGGACTTCAGCGTGTCTGCCGCAGTGTGCTCGGGTTCAGCCCGTAGCGCTGCCGGAAACGGATGGCGAATCTCGATGGGCTGGCGTATCCGCAGTCGGCGGCGATGTCGGCGATAGGGCGGGACGTGCTTTGCAGGGCGTCCAGCGCCTGTCCGAGCCGGATGTTGTCGAGCAATTCCCGGAATCCCGTGTGTTCCCGCGCCAGCCTGCGGCGCAGCGTCGCGGCGCTGCAATGGAAATCGTGCGATAGCTGCGCGAGCGTGCGCCGTTCGGGCGGCAGCAGCGACAGGTGCTGTTCGATGCGGGCGCTCAAGGGGTCGTGTCGATCCCGCAGCAGCGGTCCGATGGCCTGCTGCAGGTTCAGCGCCAGCAACAGGCTTTCGGCGGCTTGCCATTGCAGAGCTCCGGGGGCGCCAGCGGTCATGCATTCCCGCAGATAGCGCCAGGAGCGCAGCGAATCGGGGCCGGGCTGGATGGCAAGCACGCACGGGGCGGCGCCGGGGCCGGCGCCCAGTCCGGGATTGCGCCGTCGGAAACGCTCCAGCAATGCGGGAGGCAAGGCGATCGATTCAGCCAGATACGTGCCGTCGATCGGGTGGTTCTCGATGTCCAGTTCCGTGCCGGCCGCCACCAGCAGCCAATGGCCGGCGGTGCAGCGCAGCCGCCGGCCATCGGCGTGGACGTGCTTTTCGCCCTGGCGGATGTCGAAAAGACTCGCCTGGGGGATCCGGACCCGCCGCAATTGCTGCGAGGCCCGGCACTGGAAATGGCCGGGCTGGATCCGGCGTTGCTGGCGGGCGAGGGGTGGTTCCATGGGCCGCGCGGCGATGTTTGCGTCAGCGGCCGAAGACCGGGGTCAGCCGGGCCTGGCCGATGCTGTTGGCGCGCAGCATGAAACCGACCATCGCGCCGCTGGCCTGGACATCCAGAGGCAGTGTCGCGGTTTTCAGCGCCCAGACGGTGAATTGGTAGCGGTGCGGCGCATCGCCTTCGGGCGGGCAGGCGCCGCCGAAGCCGCTGGTGCCGAAGTCCGTGCGGCCCTGGATGGCGCCGGTCGGCAGGCCTTTGCCATCGGGGCCGATGCCCGCCGGCAGTTCATGGACGGTCGCCGGGATGTTGAAGACGGTCCAGTGCCACCAGCCGCTGCCACTGGGCGCGTCGGGATCGTAGGCTGTGACGGCGAAACTTTGCGTCCCCGCCGGCGGGTTGTGCCAGGCCAGCGCGGGCGAACGGTTTTCGCCATGGCATCCAAAGCCGTCGTAGACCTGGACCTGGGTCAGCGGCTGGCCGTCCCGCATGTCGGGACTGGACAGTGTGAATTCGGCGGCCTGGGACGTGGCCGCCAGGCCGCATAGCGCCAGTGCGCAAAAGAGGGTACGCATCATGAGGTTGCCTCGGAAACGAAATGGATGCGTCCAGTATAGGGAAGGGGGCTGTCGCGGGTGATGCGCAAACGCGCATCGATGGTGCCGTTGCGCGCATCTCGCGCGGCGGGCGCGGGCGTCGGCAGGCCGTCCCCGCCGGGGGCCGCTCAGGCCCGCGAGGATGACAGCAAGGCGCGGCTGAGCGCCGCGCTGGGCCGCGCCGCCACGCGTTCGAACCATGGGCCGATGCGCGGCAGGTCGTGGTCGAAGGGCTGGCCGACGGATTCGCCGAAATCCAGCCAGACGTACAGCCAGATGTCGGCGGCGGTGAAGCGTTCGCCGCACAGGTAGGGGCCGGGACCGAACAGGCCGTCGAGCCATTGCAGCCGGTCCCGGGCCACCCGCTTCAGGCCGTCGGCCGCCTCGGGGGCGACCGGGATGCGGGGCTCGAAGCGGGCCAGCCCTTCGGCATAGTGGTAGGCGTTGTGGATGAATTCCGTGATGTTGAGTTCGACCCGGCGCCACCATTGCCGGGTCTGCGCGCGCTGTTCGGGCGTGTGGCCGATCAGCGCGGGTTCGGGATGGCATTCTTCCAGGTATTCCGCGATGGCGACCGCCTCGGCCAGGGTGGTGCCGTCGTCCAGGCGCAGGGCCGGCGTCTGGCCCGCCGGGTTGATGGCGAGGTAGGCGGGCTGGCGGTTTTCCCCCGTCATCACGTCGATGGTCGCGGCGGGCAGCCGCAATTGCTTTTCGAGCAGGAACATCCGCAGGCAGCGCGGCGCGGGGCTCTGGGCATCGTAGATCAGCATCATGGCACGGGGGTGGGGTTCGAAGAAGGACGGCCGGGGCGGTCGGACCGGGACGATCACTCAAGTGTACTCAAGCGGCCCCGTCCACATACACCCACATCCCGTCCACTCGCGTGAACCGGCTGGTTTCATGGATCCGGGTGGCGCGGCCGTGGACGCGCACCCGCGCGACGAATTCCACGACCTCGTGGTCGGCGTCCACCCGGACGTGGCGGCGCACGTCCAGTCCCAGCCAGCGGGAGCCGGGCTCGTTGGGTTCCAGCGCGGCCGGCCGGGTGTCGGGGTGCCAGGTCCGCAGCAGGTAGTCCAGTTCGTCCAGCACGTAGGCGCTGTAGCGCGAGCGCATCAGGGCCTGGGCGTCGGGCGCCTGCAAATAGAGCGGGCCATGGTGCCAGCGGCCGCAGCAATCGGCGTAGGCGGCGGGAAGGCCGCAGGGGCAGGGAATGGGTTTGCCGGACATGCGTTTCATGATTGATGGCCAGACGAGGGGCCTATTCCCCCGACCCGATCCCCAGGCCGCGTTCCACCAGCCAGGCGCAGCCCAGCAGGGTGACGTTGATGGCCAGGTACAGGATGCCGGCGATGACGAAGGTCTCGACGATCAGGTAGCTCTGGCTCATCAGGCGGCGGGCGAAGCCGGTCAGTTCCATGACGGCGATGGTGGACGCCAGGCTGGTGCCCTTGATGGCCAGCACCAGTTCGTTGCTGTAGGCCGGGAAGGCCTGGCGGATGGCCAGGGGAAAGCGGATGCGGCGGAAAATCTGCAGGCGGCTCATGCCGCAGGACGCGGCGGCGTCCAGCTGGCCGGCCGGCACGGATTGCAGGCCGCCGCGGAGGGCCTCGCTCATGTAGGCGCCGCTGTTCAGGGCGATGGCCAGGATGGCGCAGCGCGCGCCGTCGGAAAACAGCCACCACAGGGCGGGCTGGTCGTGCACGAATGCCAGGGTGCCGATGCCGTAGTACAGCAGGAACAGCTGGATCAGCAGCGGGGTGCCGCGAAAGACGGTGCTGTAGGCGAAGGCGGCGCCGGACACCAGCGGGTTCCGGGCGGTGCGCATCAGCGCCGCGCTCAGGCCCAGCAGCGAGGCGAACAGGATGGAAAAAAGACCGATGCGCAGGGTGATCCAGAAGCCTTCGATCAGCACGGGGACGGCGTGTTCGAACAGTTCGATCATCGTCCGGCCCCCCGCATGCCGCGCCCGAAATGGCGTTCGGCCCAGACGAACAGCCCCTGGCTGCAGGCGCCGATCAGGAAATACAGGATGCCGGCCATCAGGTACAGGGCCAGGGGCGCGCGCGTGGCGGCCGAGCCCAGCACGGCGGCGCGCATCAGTTCGACCAGGCCCACCAGCGAGACCAGGGCGGTGTCCTTCAGGGCCGCCTGCCAGACGTTGTTGGCGCCCGGCAGGGCGTACCAGAAGAGCTGGGGCAGGGTGATGCGCCGCAGGCACTGGCGGCGGTCCAGGCCGATGGCGCGGGCGGCTTCCAGCTGGCCGGGGTCGATGGCCTTGAAGGCGCCGCGAAAGACTTCCACGCTGTAGGACCCGGAGATCAGGGCGATGGCCAGGATGCCGACCAGCATGGGGAAGACGGTGCTCATCAGGTCGTCCCATTCCAGCCAGTCGGCCAGGTCGGCGGCGGGCTGCACCGCGCCGAAGAACAGCAGGTAGATGATGAGCAGTTCGGGGACGCTGCGCACGATCAGGGTGTACAGGGCGACCAGCGCGCGCGCGATACGGCTGGCGCCGGTCTTGGCGGCCGCGCCGGCGATGCCGATGACCATGCCGAGGCCGATGCCGCAGACGCTGATGAAGACGGTCATGGCCGCGCCGCGCAGCAGCATGCCGCCCCAGCCGGCGCTCAGGATGTCGTGCAGGGTCTGGATCATGACGTTGATTGAAAACCCCAGGGCGGTGCCGGCGTGAAGCGGCCGGCGGCCCTGGGGGAATGGCGCCGGCCCCCGGGGGAGCCGGCCGCGCGGTCGGGCATTACTTCTTGCAGGCGGCGTAGTTGGATAGGTCGACGCCGAACCACTTGGTGCTGGAGGCCTTGATGGTGCCGTCGGCGATCAGTTCGCACAGGGCCTTGTCCACCTTGGCCTTCAGTTCGGTGTTCTTCTGGTTGATGCCGGCCCCGATGCCCAGGCCCAGGATCTCCGGGTCGGCGCTGCTCTTGACGACGGCGTCGGCCAGGGCGAACTTGCCCTTGCCGGAGGTGTCCAGGAACTGGCTTTGGGGGGTGACCTCGGAGAAGGTCGCGTCCAGGCGGCCGGCCGACAGGTCCATCTGCATCTGGTCCTGGGTCTCGTAGGTCTTGAGCTTCAGGTCCGGGGCGTATTTCTGCAGGAAGGCGCCCTGGGTGGTGCCGCTCTGCACGCCGACGGTCTTGCCCGCCAGGCCGGCCATCAGGGCCTTGGGATCGGCGGCCTTCAGCAGGGCGTCGTCCTTGGGCAGGACGAAGGCGGAGTCTTCCGTGGCGTAGGGCAGGCTGAAGGCGATGACCTTGGCGCGTTCCGCGGTGACGGACATGCCCGAGATCACCAGGTCGAAGCGTTCGGCCTGCAGGGCGGGGATCAGGCTGTCGAAGGCCTGGACCACGAAGCGGCATTTCATGTCGAGCTTCTTGCACAGGGCGTGGCCGACATCGGCGTCGAAGCCGGTGACCTTGCCGCTGGCGTCGACCATGCTCCAGGGCGGGTAGCCGCCCTCGGTGCCGATTTTCAGCGTGGCGGCCGAAACCGTGGTGGCCAGGCCTGCAAGGCCGAGGGCGGCGCACAGCGCCGCCTGTCGTGCGATGGAAATCACCATGGACGGGATCCTAAAGAGAGGTTGGGAAAACAGTCAAAGAGGGAATATTAGTACATTGAAGATCGGGGTGGGGGCCACATCCCTCCACCTCGCGGCTTGCACGCCGCTCGGATTCGACCGGCACGGAACAGTCCGCAGGGACTGTTCCGTGTCCGGTCTCATCCAATCTGCACCATCGTTTCCGGGTACCGCACGCGGCTGCGGCGCTGCGTGCCGAGGCTGTAGACCAGGGTCAGGGGGCCCAGGCGGCCGACGAACATCAGCAGCATCAGCACGATCTGGCTGGGCAGGCTCAGGGCGCGCGTCAGGTCGGGGCTGATGCCGGTGGTGCTGAAGGCCGACATGACCTCCATGACCACGGCGATGAAGGACAGGTCCTCGAACAGGCTGACCAGGAAGATGCCCAGGCAGACCAGCATGCCCGAGACCATCATCAGGGCCAGGGCCTTCTGGATCGTCTCGGGGGAGATGGTGCGGTGCATCAGCACGACTTCCTTGCGCTGCAGGATGTAGGCCCGGACCACCGCCAGCAGCACGATGAAGGTGGCGAGCTTGATGCCGCTGGCGGTGGACAGCGAGCCGCCGCCGATGAACATCAGGCCGGTGAGCAGGAAGCGCGAACTGTCGTACAGCTGGTCGACGTCCACGCTGGCGAAGCCGGCCGTGCGCGCCGCGACGACCTGGGTCCAGGCCGCCAGGCCCTGGCTGGCGGCCGGCAGCGCGCCCAGGGTGTGGGGATTGCGCGCCTCGATCAGCCAGAACAGCGCGAAGCCGGCCAGGTTCAGGACCAGCGTGCCGATCAGCATCAGCCGCGTGTAGTAGGCCAGCGCCGCCCAGCTGCGTTTCTGCTGGATGTCGGCCAGCACGCTGAAGCCCAGCCCCCCCAGGATGACGCAGCCGGTCATGACGAAGGTGGTGACCGGGTCGCCGGCGAAGACGGCCAGGCTGCCGGGGAAGAGCGACAGGCCGGCGTTGTTGAAGGCCGACACGGCGTGGAATCCGGCCAGCAGGAAGGCGTGCCCCAGGCTGTCGTGGCGCCACCACCAGAGGGTCAGGATCAGGATGGCGGCGCCCTCGATCGCGAGGGAGAACTTCAGCACGGTCACCGCCGTCTGGCGGATGCGGGACACGCTGGTCTGGTTGAAGGCCTCCAGCGCCAGGGCCTGGTATTTCAGGCTGACGCGCTTGCCCAGCGTCAGGGTGGCGATGATGGCGAAGGTGACGAAGCCGATGCCGCCGACCTGCACCAGGGCCAGCAGCACGGCCTGGCCGAAGAAGCTCAGGTCCGTGGCCGGATCGATGACCATCAGGCCGGTGACGGTGACGGCGGACGTGGCGGTGAACAGCGCTTCGAACACGCCGAAGGGGTTGCGCTGCGCGACCGGCAGGGACAGGAGCGCGGTCCCGATCAGGATCAGGACGAGGAAGCTGCCGGCCAGGACGGCGGGCGGACTGGCCTGCAGCTGGCCGGTGTGGCGCGCCTGGCGATAGGCCCGCAGGGGATGGATGTCGATGCGGGCCATGCTCAGTCTGGACGGTCGGAGGGCCGGGTCATGGAGGCGCGGGTCAGCTCAGTTTCGGCGCGGCGTTCTTCAGGTAGTGCAGCGGGCCGAACAGGATCAGCGTGTCCTTGGCCCGGATCACGAACTGCTCGGTGGGGTGCACGGTGGTCTCGCCCTTGCGCTTGACGGCCAGGGCGTGGATGGCGCCCGGGGGATCGGTGGTCAGGGCGTCTCCCAGGGTGCGGCCGTCCAGCTGCGCGCTGGCCTCGATCTCGACCACGAAGTCGCCGTTGCCCAGGGAGATGTAGTCGTTGACCATGGGGTAGCTGAGCACCTGGGCGATGCGGATGCCCATTTCGTCTTCCGGATGGATGATGCGGCTGGCGCCCAGCTTGGCCAGAATCAGGTGGTGCGCGCGCGAGGACGCCTTGACCCACAGGACCTTCACGCCCAGCGCCTTCAGGTGCACGGTGCAGACCAGGCTGGCCTGCAGGTCCTCGCCGATGGCGACCAGGACCACGTCGTATTCGGGCAGCCCCAGTTCGGCCAGGGCGTCGCGGTCGGTGACGTCGGCGATGGCGGCGCGGGTCAGCCTGTCGGCCATCTGGTCGATGACGCGGCCGTCGGCGTCCACGCCCAGGACCGAATGGCCCAGCCGCATCAGTTCCAGCGAGGTGGCGCTGCCGAAGCGGCCCAGGCCGATGACGGCGAATTGTCCCATGGTGCTCCTTCGTGCCTGTCCCGGATGGCGTTTCGGCCATGGTCAGGGACATGAAAATCTGGTAAAAACCCTGATGGATTTTTGTGTGAATTTGATATCTGGATGGTGCGTTGCAGCAAATTACGACAGGGAATGCGCTGAACCAGCCCCGCTTTTTCCCGCATGATATGACAAGTTTGTTCGATCCGGTCAGGCTGGGGGAAATCGAGCTGCCCAACCGCATCGTCATGGCGCCGTCGGCGGGCGCGTGGACCGTGCAGCACCGCGTGCCCGACGACGGCATGCGTGCGTACTACGCCCGGCGCGCCGACGCCGGCCTGATCCTGGCCGGGGCGGCCTCGGTGTCGCCGCTGGGCATCGGGCATCCGGATACGCCGGGCATCTGGAATTCCGCCCAGGCCCAGGCCTGGCGGTCGGTGACGGACGCCGTGCACCGGCGCGGCGGGCGCATCGTCCTGCAGCTGTGGCATGCCGGCCGGGTATCGGACCCCGAATACCTGTCGGGCGAGATGCCCGTGGCGCCCAGCGCCATCGCCTGCGGCCGGGGGCCGTGTCCGCAGGCCGGGGGCTTCGTCGTGCCGCGCAGCCTGCGGCTCGACGAGATCCGGCGCGTGATTGCGGACTTCGAGCAGGCGGCCCGCCACGCCTGGCTGGCGGAATTCGACGGGGTGGAGGTGCATGCCGGGGACGGCTACCTGATCGACCAGTTCCTGCACGACGGCTCCAACGGCCGCCAGGACGACTACGGCGGCTCGGTGTGCAAGCGCAGCCGCTTCCTGCTGGAGATCGTCGACGCCTGCGCCGGCATCTGGGGGGCGGGGCGTGTCGGGGTGCACCTGTCGCCGCGCGGCGACCGCCACGACATGCGGGATTCGGATCCGGCGGCGCTGTACCGCCACGTGGCCCGCGAACTGGGCCAGCGGCGCGCCGCCTTCATCTGCGTGCGCGAGCACGAGGGTGCGGACGCGCTGGCTCCGGTGATCCGGGACGCCTTCAGCGGTGCGCTGGTGCTGAGCGAGGGCTACGATCCCGATTCCGCGCTGCGCGCCGTCCAGGCGGAACGCGGCGAGGCGGTCGCCTTCGGCCGGGCGTTCGTGCGCAATCCCGACCTGGTCCGGCGGATCCGGGACGGTCTGCCGCTGGTGCCGGAGGCCGCTGCCGGCGGCCTCTGACCATATCAGCTATTGAGTCGGGCGCGGACCTGGGCGGATACGGCGGCCATGTCGGCGCGGCCGGCCAGGGCCTTTTTCAGCTGGCCCATGATGGCGCCCATGGCGGCGCCGCCCTGCAGGCCCTGGCCCGCGGCCTGGGCGAACGCGGCTTCGATGGCGGCCGCGATTTCCTCGGGCGAGGCGCCCTGGGGCAGGAATTCCTTCAGGATGTCCAGTTCGGCGCGTTCCTGGGCGGCGCTGTCGGTGCGGCCGGCGGACTCGAAGGCCGCGATGGACTCGCGGCGCTGCTTGACCTGCTTTTCGATGATGGCCAGGATCGCCGCGTCGTCGGGTTCGACGCGCTCGTCCACGGCTTTCTGCTTGATGGCGGCCTGCAGCAGCCGCAGGGTGCCCAGGCGGGTGCTGTCGTGCGCGCGCATGGCGGTCTTGACGGCGTCGGAGATCTGGCTGGCGAGCCCGGTGCTCATGGGAATTTCCTGTGGGGCGTGAAAAGCGGCATTTTAGCGCGCGCCTCGGGGCGCCCGGCCCGGAGGGTCATTCCCGCAGCCGCCAGTCGTGGCGTTCAAGCGGGCGGCCCGCGGCGTCGTAGCCCTGTTCGCAGAAGAAGGTCCGGCCGTCGGCGGCCCGGGCCAGCACCGTCGAGCAGCGGGTGCCGTAGTCCGGGCTGATGATGAAGGGGCTGCTCAGCAGGCGCTCGCGTTCCAGGGCGAGGCCGGTGGCGGGTAGCCGGGCGTCCTCGGCCGGGGTGGTGTCGCGCAGCCGTTCCAGGACTTCCTCGGGCGCCGACGCCCAGGCGGCGGGGGGCAGGGTGTCCAGCGCGGCGCGCAGCCGCGCGGCCTTGGGCCAGGGGGTGTCGAGCAGGTGGTTCGACAGCACGTAGCGGCCGGGCTCCAGCCGGCGGGGCGCGCGGGCGGGATCCCGGTTGCCCAGGCACCAGGTCTGGCGCGCGTCGCCGACGATCAGGTTGAAACCCGCCCAGTCGTCCGCCCGGGCCGCGATCGCGGCGATCCAGGCGGCGGGGTCGTCCCCGCTCAGCAGGAAGTCGCGTACCAGCAGTCCGCGGGAAGGGGCTTCGGGCGGCATCGAGCGCCCGGGCTCGCGGTAGTTGGTCAGCAGGGCGTGGCGGCCGTCCGCGGTCGTGCCCATCCAGGTGCCGCCGCCCCGCAGGTCGCGGCCGGCGATCACGCGGGGGGCTTCCGGCCAGGGGCCCGCCGCCCGGGCCGGACGGACGTGGAATTCGTCGCGGTTGGCGGCGATCAGCAGGGGCCAGTCGGGGTCCCCCAGGGAAAGGTAGGCGATGCACATGGGCGCGGGGCCGGCGGGACAGGAATCCCGGGATATGGCCTTTTTTCTTCGGCTTGGCGGAAATTCTTCAATCGTATACTGATTTCACGACCGCGCTGTGATCCGCCGGCGGCCGTCCCGGAGAAAGGATCCCGGGCGCATCCGGATTGCGGACAATAAGAAGAGGGAGACATCATGTCTCGGTCATTGCAGGCCTGGACGCGCACGACCGCGTTCAAATTCGCCTTGTTCACCCTGGTGGCGATCATCGGGATCGTCGTGCTGACGGTGTCCTTGCTGTGGATGGAGCGCGGAGCCCTGCTGCAGGAACGCCAGATCGGCGCGCGCCAGGCCGTCGAGACGGCCTACGGGGTGATCACCTATTACCATCACCAGGCCGAGACCGGCGCCCTGCCCGAGGAGCAGGCCAGGAAGCAGGCCATGGACGCCATTCGCGGCATGCGCTACAGCGGCCAGGAATATTTCTGGATCAACGACATGGCGCCGCGCATGGTGATGCATCCGATCAAGCCCGAGCTCGAAGGCAAGGATCTGGCGGGCATGCAGGATCCCAACGGCCTGAAGCTGTTCGTGGCTTTCGTGGATGTCGTCAAGGCCAGTCCGACGCACGACGGCTATGTCTATTACCTGTGGCCCAAGCCGGGCGTCGACAAGCCGGTGGAGAAAGTCTCCTACGTGAAGGAATTCGCGCCCTGGGGCTGGATCCTGGGTTCGGGCGTGTACCTGGACACGGTCGACGCCGTCGTCTGGGGGCAGGCCGGCGGCTTCGCGCTGGCGGCGGCCATCCTGGCGCTCATCCTGCTGGTCCTGGGCCGGGTCCTGTCGCGCCGGCTGGTGCGCCAGCTGGGAGGCGAGCCCGACGCCGTCATCCGGATCGCCGACCGCATGTCGCAAGGCGATCTGCGCGTGGACATTCCGGTGCGCCCCGGGGACGAGACCAGCCTGATGCACGCCATGCGACTCATGCGCGACGGCATCGCCCAGGCCGTGGCCCAGGTCCGCCAGGGCACCGAGTGGATCGGCCAGTCCGTCGGCCAGATCGTCCACGGCAACCTGGACCTGTCGGCGCGCACCGAGCAGCAGGCCGCCTCGCTGCAGGAGACCGCCGCCAGCATGGAGCAGATCACCAGCACGGTGGGCCACAACGCGGCCAACGCCCAGCAGGCCAACACGCTGGCGGCCACCGCGTCCGAGGTCGCCTCGCGGGGCGGCCAGACCGTGTCCCGGGTGGTCGAGACCATGGGCGAGGTCAACGCCTCGACGCGCCAGATGTCCGACATCGTCGGCGTGATCGACAGCATCGCCTTCCAGACCAACATCCTGGCCCTGAACGCGGCGGTGGAAGCCGCCCGCGCGGGCGAGCAGGGCAAGGGCTTCGCGGTGGTGGCCTCCGAGGTCCGCGCGCTGGCCCAGCGGTCCTCGAACGCCGCCAAGGAGATCCGCGGCCTCATTGATTCCACCGTGCAGAAGATCCAGTCCGGGGCCGAACTGGCCGACGGCGCCGGCCAGACCATGACCGAGGTCGTCGACAGCGTGCGGCGGGTGGCCGACATCATGTCGGAAATCACGCTGGCGAGCCGCGAACAGGCCTCCGGCATCGAGCAGATCAACCTGGCCATCGGCCAGATGGACCAGGTGACCCAGCAGAACGCCGCGCTGGTGGTCGAGGCGGGCACGGCCGCCCAGTCCCTGAACGACCAGATGAACGGCCTGAACCGCGCCGTCGGGGTCTTCCAGCTGAGCGGGCCGGGCACGCCCGCCTTGCCGCAGGAATGAGAATCGCGCGCCGGGTCCCGCGCGGCGCGGCCGTGGCCGCGCTGGTCCTGGTCGCCGGCGCGGCCACGGCCGGCGACCGGGCCTGGACGCGGGACCGGGTCAGCCAGGGCCTGCAGGCGCAGGGCCGGGCGGTGCCGGTCCTCTATGAGCCGGGGCCCCGGGATTCCGCAGTGTCCGCGTCCGCCCGCATCACCCGGGTCTATGCCTCCCGTGACTACGACAGCACCGCCCATGTCTCCACCCGCCTGTGCTGGGGGTCGGAACGGGGGCCGTGCGTGCCGCTGGAGGGCCGCAGCGTCGAAACCCATGCCTTCGACGGGCGCGCGGCGCGCGGGCCGCTGCTGCTGGTGCACCGGGTCGAGGGGTGGGGCAACGACCATCCCCCCCTGTTCGTGCGGGGCACGGTGACGGTGTGGTTCGACGGCCGGTAGCCCCGTCCGGCGCGCGCCGCGAGGACTTGCCCGGCGGTTCCCGGGGCGCGCCGTCGGCTGAAAATATATCGGGTTATACTAGTCAGCTTACCTAGTTTACAGGGCGCCTTGCGCCCGAAATGGCCGCCGAGCCGGGGATCTCAGACGGAACATCATGCAAAAGAACAGCTATAGCTACGACGAACTGCTGGCGTGCGGGCGCGGGGAACTCTTCGGCCCCGGCAATGCCCAGCTGCCGCTGCCGCCCATGTTGATGCTCGACCGGATCACGCATATCGATGACAAGGGCGGCGCGCACGACAAGGGCCAGATCGTGGCCGAGCTCGACATCCGTCCCGACCTGTGGTTCTTCGACTGCCATTTCCAGGGCGATCCGGTCATGCCGGGCTGCCTGGGGCTGGACGCCATGTGGCAGCTGGTGGGGTTCTTCCTGGGCTGCTGCGGCGGCCAGGGCCGGGGCCGCGCCCTGGGCGTGGGCGAGGTCAAGTTCACCGGCCAGGTCCTGCCCACCGGCAAGCTGGTCCGCTATACCATCGATATGAAGCGCGTCATGATGCGCAAGCTGGTGATGGGGATCGCCGACGCCCGCATGGAAGTCGACGGCCACGAGATCTACGTGGCCCACGATCTGCGCGTGGGTCTGTTCACCCGCACGGACAATTTCTAGGAGGTTCGATCATGCGTCGTGTCGTCGTCACCGGCATGGGCATCGTGTCCAGCCTGGGCAACAACCAGTCCGAGGTCCTGGACAGCCTGCGCCAGGGGCGCTCGGGCATCACCTTCCAGCCGGAATACGCCGAACAGGGCCTGCGTTCGCACGTGGCGGGCTCGGTGCGCCTGGACGCGCTCGACCTGATCGACCGCAAGCTCGGCCGCTTCATGGCCAACGGCCACGCCTACGCCTGGCTGGCCATGCAGGAAGCCATCCAGGACGCCGGGCTGACGCCCGACCAGGTGTCCAATCCGCGCACCGGCCTGATCGTCGGCGCCGGGGGCGCCTCGCATTCCTCGATCAACGACGGCATCCAGACCCTGCATGAAAAAGGCGTGCGCCGCGTCGGCCCCTACATGGTCACCAAGGCCATGGCCAGCGGCGTGTCCGCCTGCCTGGCCACCGGCGCCCAGATCAAGGGCGTGAACTATTCCATCAGCTCGGCCTGCTCCACCAGCGCGCATTGCATCGGCAACGCGGTCGAACAGATCCAGCTGGGCAAGCAGGACATCGTCTTCGCCGGCGGCGCCGAAGAAGAGCACTGGTCGCTGTCCTTCATGTTCGACGCCATGGGGGCGCTGTCCACGCGCTACAACGACACGCCGGACCGCGCCTCGCGCACCTACGACGCCGACCGCGACGGCTTCGTCATCTCCGGCGGCGGCGGCATCCTGGTGGTCGAGGAATACGAGCACGCCAAGGCGCGCGGCGCCCGCATCCTGGCCGAGATCGTCGGCTACGGCGCGACCTCCGACGGCTACGACATGGTGGCGCCGTCCGGCGAGGGCGCGGCGCGCTGCATGCGCCAGGCGCTGGCGGACGTGACCACGCGCGTGGACTACATCAACACCCACGGCACCAGCACGCCGGTGGGCGACGTGAAGGAACTCGAGGCCATCCGCGAGGTCTTCGGCGACGACCAGCCCTGGATCGCCTCCACCAAGTCCCTGTCCGGCCACGCGCTGGGCGCGGCGGGCGTGAACGAGGCGGTCTACACCCTGCTGATGATGCAGCACGGTTTCGTCGCGGCCTCGGCCAACATCGACACCCTGGACCCGGCGGCCGAGGGCATGAACATCCTGCGCGAAACCCTGCCGCAGGCCCGCATCGAGACCGCGCTGTCCAACAGCTTCGGCTTCGGCGGCACCAACGCCACCCTGGTGTTCTCGCGCGCGGGACTCTGATCCCCCCGGGCCGTCCCGGCCTTCCGTCCCCGAACGGCCCGCCACGCTTCCCGCGCGGCGGGCCGTCGCGATTTCAGGGGGCCGGTTCCCGGACGACGGTGGCGCGCACCAGCGCGTCGCGGCCCGCCGACCAGCCGGCCAGCGCCGTGCAGATCCCGAGCGCGGCCAGCAGCCCGGTCGAGGCCCGGAAATCGCCCGCCCAGTCGTGCAGCACCCCGATCAGCAGGGGGCCGCCCGCGGCCAGGATGTACCCCGTCGTCTGGGACATGCTGGACAGGTGGGCGGCCACGTGGGCATCCCCGGATCGCAGCACGATCAGCATCACGGCCAGGGCGAACAGCCCACCCTGGCCGACGCCCTGGATCAAGGCCAGGGGCCAGATGGCCCAGCGCGGCCCCAGGATCATGCCGATCAGGGCCAGGGTGGCCGAGGCGGACAGGAAAACGGCCAGGCCGCGCTGGTCCCGGCAGCGCGAGGCCACCATGGGCGTCAGCAGGCAGGCGGCGACCTGCACCAGGATCGACATCGACGTCGCCAGGCCGGCCTCGGTGCCGCCCAGCCCGCGATCGCGCAGCATCGGCGCCATCCAGCCCAGCACGCAATAGGCTAGCGCCGATTGCAGGCCCATGAACAGGGTGACGGCCTGGGCCAGGCGGTCGCGCCGCAGGCCCTCGACCGGCAGGATGTGGCGGCCGCCCGCCGGACGGCCGGAGGCGCGCAGGGCGATCGGCGCCCAGGCCGCCAGCGCGGCGAGGCCCGGGACGGCCCACAGGGCCAGGCCCAGGTCCCAGCGGCCGCCCAGGAACCGGGTGAGCGGCAGCGTGACGGCGGCGGCCAGGGCCGCGCCGCCCACGAGGCTCATGGTGTACAGGCCGGTCATCAGGGCCGCCCGGTCGGGGAAGTCCCGCTTCACCAGACTGGGCAGCAGCACGTTGCCCAGCGCGATGCCCGCGCCCGCCAGGCCGGTGCCCAGGAACAGGCCGGCGACGCCCAGGACGCCGCGCAGGGCCGTGCCGGCGATGATCAGCGCCAGCACCAGCAGCAGGGTGCGCTCGATGCCGGCGCGCTGCGCCAGGCGGGGCGCGAGCGGGGCGAACAGTCCCATGCACAGCACGGGCAGCGTGGTCAGGTAGCCGGCCTGGGCGCCGGTGAGCCCCAGGGCCTGGGTCAGCTCGGGCAGCAGGATGGCCGTGCTGGGAAACAGGGGGCGCAGGTTGAGGGCCAGCAGCAACAGGCTGGCCGCCGTCAGCCAGGCGGCCAGGCGGGCGGCGGGGCGCTTCATGCCGCGCGGCGCCGCGTGTCGGGCAGGAAGAAGGCCGCCAGGCCCAGCAGGGGCAGGAAGGCGCACAGGTGGTAGACGAAGGCGATGCTGGTCACGTCGGCAAGCCGGCCCAGCGCGGCGGCGCCGATCCCGCCCATGCCGAAGGCCAGGCCGAAGAACAGGCCCGAGACCGTGCCGGTCTTGCCGGGCATGAGTTCCTGCGCGTAGACGATGATGGCGGGGAACGCCGAGGCGATCATGAAGCCGGCGCAGAACACCAGGATCAGGGTCCAGTGCAGGTTGGCGTAGGGCAGGGCCAGGGAGAACGGTGCCGTGCCCAGGATCGAGCCCCAGATGACGCGTTTGCGGCCGATGCGGTCGCCGATGGGGCCGCCCGCCAGCGTGCCGGTGGCCACCCCGGCCAGGAAGACGAACAGGGAATACTGCGCCTGCTGGATGTCCAGGCCGAAGCGGTCGATCAGGAAGAAGGTGAAATAGCTGTTCAGGCCCGCCAGGTAGAAATACTTGCTGAAGATGAGCAGCAGCAGGATGAACACGGCGCCGCGCACCTGGCGGGCCGACAGGCCGTTGTCGGTCCTGCGCAGGGACGCGCGGCCGCGCGCGCCGGACAGGTTGGCGGCGTACCAGCGGCTGACGCCGTACAGGATGCAGATGCCGGCCAGGGCGGCCAGTGACACCCAGGCGACGCTGCCCTGGCCGTGGGGCACGATCAGCAGCGCGGCCAGCAGGGGGCCGATCGACGAGCCGATGTTGCCGCCCACCTGGAAGATCGACTGGGCCAGGCCGTGCTGGCCGGCCGAGGCCATGCGCGCCACCCGCGAGGATTCCGGGTGGAACACCGAGGACCCGGCCCCCACCAGCGTGGCGGCCAGCACCACCAGGGGGAAGTTCCAGGCCTGGGACAGCAGCAGCAGGCCGCAGAAGGTGAAGCCCATGCCGATCGGCAGGGAATAGGGCATCGGACGGCGGTCCGTGACCCGGCCCACCACCGGCTGCAGCAGCGAGGACGAGAACTGGAAGGCCAGGGTGATGATGCCGACCTGGGCGAAGCTGAGGTCGAAGCGGCCCTGCAGCACCGGGTAGATCGCCAGCAGCACCGACTGCATCATGTCGTTGAGCAGGTGGGTCAGGCTGATGGCCCCCAGGACGGGGAAGGCGACGCCGGGTTCGGACTGGGGCGCGGCGGACGGTGCCGTGGCGAGAGTGTCTTTCATGTTCGATTGGACGATGGCATCCGGTGGATTGTACGCCGGTCCGCGATATGCGCCGGACGTGATGGACGCCATGCCGCGGGCCGTATCCGCCCGCCTCGTTCCCGCTGTACGATCGCGGCTCGGATTCCATCCATTCTTTCGGGCTTCCACCATGTCCTTGCGGATTCGTGATTCCTTCGGCGCCGCGTTCTGCCGCATGCTGCTGCGCGGGATCGGCCAGGTGTATCTGCTGCCCAGCGCCCGGGCCGGCGCGGTCCTGCTGGCCGCCGTGGCCTGGCAGTCCTGGTCGCTGGCGGGCGCCTGCCTGCTGGGCGCGCTGACCGGGACCGTGTGGGGGCTGGCCGCGGGCGACGCCGCCGGCAGCCGCGCGGGCCTGGACGGCTACAACGGCGCGCTGACCGGACTGGGGGTCATGGCCGTGCTGCCGTCCGGACCGCTCGCCTGGTCCCTGGTGGCGCCGCTGGCCTGCCTGGCCGCCTGGATGGCCCATGCCTGGCGCCGCCGGTGCGCCGCGCCGCCCTATACGGCGCCGTTCGTCCTCGTGACCTGGCTGCTGATGGCGGCGGCCGCCGGCCTGGACCTGCCGCGGGCCGCGGCGGCGGCCGCCACCGATCCTGGCTGGGGCGGCGCGGCGCAGGGCCTGCTGCGCGGAGTCGGCCAGGTGATGTTCCTGGACGATCCCCGGGCCGGCGCCCTGTGCCTGCTGGGGTTGGCGCTGGGCGCGCCCGGGGCGGCGCTGTCCGCCGCCCTGGCGTCCGGCCTGTGCCTGCTGGCGGCCGGGCTGGCGGGCTTTCCGGCCGACTCGGCCCTGCTGGGCCTGTACGGTTTCAACGCCGTGCTGGCGGCCGAGGCGCTGCGGGCGATCCGTCCGGGCCGCTGGCTGTGGCCATGCCTGGGCGCGCTGCTCAGCCTGGGCCTGATGCGCGGCTTCCAGCTGCTGGAGCTGCCGTCGCTGACGGCGCCGTTCCTGCTGGCGACCTGGGCGGTGCGCCAGGCCGCCCTGCGCCGGTCGCCTCAGGCCCGGGCGGCCTGATCGGCGGTGTCCCGCCCGAAGCCCGAAGGCGAGGGTTCGGGGGCCGGCCGGGCCTCCAGCGAGGCCAGGAAGCGCCAGACGAACAGCAGCGTGATCAGCAGCAGGCCCGGGTAGCCCAGCCCGGCCAGGATGTAGGGGATGGTCGGATCACCCTGGGCCACGGCGTCCAGGTTGAAGCTGAGCAGGCCCAGGGTGATGAAGGCGCCGAAGATCCACATGCCCGCCAGCCAGAGGCCGGCTTCCGCGCCGTGCAGCGTGCGGCGCCAGCGGCCCGGATCGGCCGGCCGGAAGATCTCCCGGGGCCGGGGGGCGCCGCGGACGCGCAGCCCCAGCGTCAGCAGGTCGTAGACCAGCAGGCCCGCGCCCGCCAGGAACACCAGGCCGAACACCGGCACCAGGACCTTGTAGAACTGCATGGCGGGGAAGACCTGGCCGCCGAACCAGCTCAGCCCCATGGCGCGGTACAGGAAGACCTGGATCGTGCCGCCGATCGCGAAGGCGAAGGCGATGCCCAGCATCCCGGCGAAGACCAGCCAGAAGGCGATCCGGCCCAGCCGCTGGTCGAAGTCCTTGACGCCGCGCAGCAGGGGAATCGCGTAATAGGCCGACGCGATGCCCAGCATGCCGAAAGTGCCGAACAGCGCCAGGTGGGCGTGGCTGGGCGTGACCCAGGTGCCGTGCGACCAGACGTTGGTCAGCGCGAAGGTCATGGTGAATCCCAGGATGCCGGCCCCGACCTGTTCCAGCACCACCGAGCCCAGGATGAAATAGAAGGCCGGGGCGTTTTCCAGCGGCCGGCGGTCCTGGTGGGCGTCCAGGTAGATGTGCCAGAAGCAGAATACCAGGGGCAGAGGCTCCAGGGCGCTGAACAGCGAGCCCCAGAACTGCCAGAACTCCGGCGTGCCGATCCAGAAGTAGTGGTGGGCGTTACCGATCAGGCCCGACAGCCAGACCATCGCGACCCCCCAGAACACGGCGTAGCCCACCGCCTTGACGTCGGCCTTGAACATCAGCACCAGCAGGAAGCCCACCAGGCTGATGTGGATGACCTCCCAGACGCCTTCGACCCAGTAGTGCACCACGTACCAGCGGAAGTATTCCTGCAGGTCCAGGCGCTCGACGAAGAACACGCCGAACAGCCAGACGAAGGTCAGGGCGCTGACGCCGATCGCCAGCCCCCAGTGGATCTCGTTCCAGTCGCGGCGCGCCGGGAAGGTGCGCAGCACCACCCAGGCCAGGATGGCGAAGCCGACGAAGATGACGACGTCGGCGGCGCGTCCGGCCTCCAGGTACTCGAGGCCTTCCTGCAGCCAGGGCTGCCCCAGCCACCAGCCGGCGACGCCCCGCGCCGCCAGGGACTGGGTGGCGACGTTCCACAGGGTGACCGCCAGCAGGGCCCAGAACAGGAAGCGGATCAGCCCGGGCGCGGCCAGTTCGCGGCGCGACAGCAGGGGGCCGACGAACAGGATGGTGCCGATGAAGCCCGACAGGATCCAGAGGATGCCGAGGTTGGTGTGCTCGGCGCGCAGGATGTTGAAGTTGAGGATGCCAGAGAGCAGGCGCGGGTCCACGTGCTGCACGGCGATCAGCAGGCCGAACAGGACCTGGAATCCGAACAGGACCAGCATCAGCAGGAAGAAGCGCAGGCTCAGGCGCTGCGTGTGGTAGTCGATCTTGATCATGATGGCTTCCTTTTCACAGGCTGCGCAGGTAGGCCACGATGGCCTTCATGTCGGCCTCGTCGATCAGCGCGTCGTAGGACGGCATGACGTGCGGCGGGTAGCCCGCGACGATCTGGGCGTCGGGCTGGCGGATCGAGCGGACCAGGTAGGCCTCGTCCGCCGTGACGGTCGTGCCGTCGGCCAGCTGGACTTCGTGGCCGGACACGCCGCCCCAGCCCGGGCCCACCGTGCGTTTCCGGTCGGTGGCGTGGCAGGCCACGCAGCCCAGGTCGGAGACCAGCTGCCGGCCGCGCGCCACGGGATCCTGGGCCTGCGCGGCGGTCGCAGCCGGGGCCGCCGCCTGGGTGGTTGCGGCGGCCTGGCCGGCCGCCGCGCCGCCCCCGCCCGCTGGCGCCTGCCCGGCCAGGCCGACGGGAATCCGCCGGTCCTCGCGCGGCTTGGGCGGCCAGCCTTCGGTGTGCAGGGTCGAGGTGTACTTCAGGAAGGCGATCAGCGCCGTGACTTCGCGGGCGCTGAGCGGCAGGTTGGGCATCAGGGTATGCTGCCCGCCGCGCCGGTCCAGGCGCTCGGCGGCGCCGGGGTAGCGTCGCAGGTAGGCCTGCAGGTCCGCAGTGCCGGCGTCCTCCCGGGCGGCCGGGTTCTGCAGCTGGACCCGCACGGCGGCGGACGTGGGCCAGCCGCCCGCCGAGGGCAGGAAGGCGGCCAGCCAGGCGGCGCCGGCGTCGGCGTGGATGCGCGTCAGGTCGGGCCCGAAATAGGCGCCGTTGCCGACGATGGTGTGGCAGCCCATGCAGTTGTAGGCCTGGAAGACGCGCTTGCCCTCCACCGCGCCGGCGCCGCCGTACTGGATTTCGTCGGGGACCGCCTGCCCGCGCGAAGGCAGGAAGGACCAGGCGGACAGCAGCAGGAAGATCGCCAGCATCAGCGCCAGCACGGCCAGGGCGGAGCGGCGCTTGGCCGTTTCGCGGCAGTCGGTTCCGTTCAGGCAGCTCATGGCCGTTCCTCCCGCGCCAGGCCGTCGCGTCCGGCATCCGGGCGCGCCTGTTCGTCGTGCAGGAACAGGGTGCGCAGGCTGCCCAGGAAAACGTAGAACACGTAGACCGCCAGGACATAGCCCACGGCGATGTACAGCCACCACATGGCATGGGATTCCGGCCAGTATTCGAAATCCCGCCAATAGGGCCAGGACAGCAGCACGCTGACCAGGCCGGCCAGGGCCGACAGCACCCCGTCGATGATGCGTTGCGCCATGATTGTCTCCCCTCCGGGTTGTGGATGGCGGAACCAGTCTAGGAGCGGGGGGCGGGCGGACGCCTCGAAGCCATCACCCCGGATGAGGGATATGGTTGATGCGCGATCGATCAAAAAGCATCAAACGATGGTTTTGATTGCTGCGATGCGGGATGGAGAAACGCCTGGCGATCTGGAATTCGGTATATTTAAAATAGAATATTATTGTTTTTATTCAAGTTATTATGAACGAATATTAATGTATAACTTTAGCTTTGGAGGTGCAGGGCCAAGGGCGCGGGGCGGGGAGGCTTTGCCCGGATGGATCTTCCTTCCTGGCCGGATGCCTTAACTTGCATCAAGTCTGTGCCGGAATAGGGATTTTCCCCTGGGCCGGCGCCCGGCCGATGCCCCGAGGGCGGCTTGCCCGCGCCGGTCCGGCTCTCAGCTTCCTTAAAGCTTGAAGCTTCATAATAGAAGGTTGCCTTTGATGCCCGAAGGCCGGAATTTCCTTGCCCATGCCAGAACAATCCTCCCAGGATCCGCTCCCGCCGGATCATCCCTTGCCGCCGCTGGAACAGAGCCAGGTCGGCGGCCTGCCCGTGGCGCCCGATCTGGGACTGAGCCTGGCCCAGGTGCGCATGCCGCGCGGCCTGACACGCTTCGATGCGCGCCTGATGCGGCTCATCGGCGTATCGATCCTGCTGGGGGTGGCGGCGGCCTGCGTGGCCTGGCTGCTGATGAAGCTGATCGGACTGATCACCAACCTCAGCTTCTACGGCGTCTGGTCCACCGCGTTCAGCTCGCCGGCCGACGCGGTGCCGCGCCTGGGCGCCTGGGTGATCGGCGTGCCGGTCGTCGGCGGCCTGATCGCCGGCGGCATGGCGCGCTGGGGCTCGAAGGCGATCCGGGGCCACGGCATTCCCGAGGCCATGGAACAGGTCCTGCTCAACGAATCGCGCATTCCGACCCGCATCACGCTGCTCAAGCCGCTGTCCTCGGCGATCGTGATCGGCACGGGCGGCCCCTTCGGCGCCGAGGGGCCGATCATCGCCACGGGCGGTGCGCTGGGCTCGCTGATCGGCCAGCTGATGAAGGTGACGGCCAGCGAGCGCAAGGTGCTGCTGGCGGCCGGGGCGGCGGCCGGCATGGCGGCCGTGTTCGCCGCGCCGGTGTCGGCCGTGGCGCTGGCGGTGGAGCTGCTGCTGTTCGAGCTGCGCGGCCGTTCCCTGATCCCGGTGGCGCTGGCCTGCGTCGCCGCGACCGGCGTGCGCGACCTGCTGATGGGCTCCACGCCCGTGTTCCTCATGGATCCGGTGTCCACGCCGGGCGGCGCCGCGCTGGCGGCCTATGTGCTGATCGGGGCGTTCATCGGCGTGCTCAGCGTCTGGGTGACGCGGGTCGTCTACGCCATCGAGGACGGTTTCGAACGCCTGCCGGTCCATTGGATGTGGTGGCCCGCGCTGGGCGCCGTGGTGGTGGGCCTGGTGGGCTGGATGGCGCCGCTGACGCTGGGCGTGGGCTACGTGAACATCGAGGACATTCTCAACGGGCGCCTGGCCATGGGCGCGCTGGCCTGGCTGTGCCTGATGAAATTCATCTCCTGGTCGATCTGCCTGGGCAGCGGGACGTCGGGCGGGACGCTGGCGCCCATGTTCACCATCGGCGGGGCGCTGGGCGCCATGATCGGCCTGCTGCTGGGCCATGCCGCGCCGTGGCTGGGGATCGATCCGCGCATCGCGGCGCTGGTCGGCATGGCGGCGCTGTTCGCCGGCGCCTCGCGGGCCCTGCTCACGACCGTCATCTTCGCCTTCGAGACCACCGGCCAGCCGGCGGGGCTGCTGCCCCTGCTGGGCGCCTGCACGGCCGCCTACCTGGTGTCGGCGATGATGATGCGCAACACCATCATGACGGAAAAGATCGCCCGCCGGGGCGTGCGCGTGCCGTCGGAATACAAGGCCGATTACCTGGAGCGCATCCTGGTCGGCGACGCCTGCGAGCACGACGTGGTGACCCTGGGCGCCGATCGGACCATCGGCGAGGTGCGCGCCTGGATCGCGCGCGCCACCCCCGAGTCCCAGCACCAGGGCTACCCTGTCCTGAGCGCCGCGGGCCAGGTGCTCGGGGTGCTGACGCGCAGGACCTTCTTCGATGCGAAGTGGTCCGAGCAGGCGCGGCTGGGCGACCTGATCCGCCGCCCCCCTGTGGTGGTGACGCCGGCGCACACCTTGCGCCAGGCGGCCGATCACATGGCGGTGGAAAACGTCGGCCGGCTGCTGGTGGTCGATCCCGCCGATCCGACCCGGATGCTGGGCATGCTGACCCGGGGCGATGTGATTTCGGCTCATACCCGGCGGCTGCGCGAGAGCGTCCGCATGCGCCGCCAGATCGACCTGCGCGCCTGGCGCCGGGTCAGGGCCCGGCGGCGGCGCCAGCGCGTTTAGGGAGCTTCGGTCACTCGATGTTCTGCGCCTGTTCGCGCATCTGCTCGATCAGCAGCTTCAGGTCGATGGCGGCCTGGGTGACGGACAGGGCGGCGGCCTTGGAGCCCAGGGTGTTGGCTTCGCGGTTCATTTCCTGGAACAGGAAGTCCAGGCGCTTGCCGCTGCCTCCGCGCGTGGAGGACGCGTGCCGGCCGGACAGGATCTCGCGCAGTTCCTGCAGGTGGGAGCGCAGCCGGGTGAGTTCCTCGGCCACGTCCACGCGCAGGCCGAACAGGCTGGCTTCCTGGGCGATGCGGGCGGTCAGTTCGGCCCCGCCGATGGCGGCGAAGCCCTCCGGGCTGGCGGCTTCCAGGGCCTCACGCAGGCGCTGGGCGACGCGGTCCTGGTGCTGGCGCACCAGGGCCGGCAGTTCGGCCTCCACGCGCACCACGATGCCGTCGATCTCGTCGGCCATGGCCAGCATGGCCTGCGCCAGCCGGGCGCCTTCGCGCAGGCGCGCGGCGCCGAATTCCTCCAGGGCCCGCTCGCAGGCCTGTTCGCACAGGGGCAGCCAGACTTCGGCGTCCAGGCCGCCGCGCATCGCGCCTTCGCGCGGGAGTTCGGCCAGCGTCGGCGCGGGCAGGTCGGGGATGAGCCGGCGCGCCCATTGCAGCTGTTCGGCCAGCGCGCGCACGGCCTCTGCGTCGATGGGCCGCAGGGCCTCGCGGTCGATCGCGGCGTAGGACAGCTTGAGCTCGACCTTGCCGCGCAGGGTCTGGCGGCCGACCAGGTCGCGCATGCGGGATTCGGCGAAACGCAGGTCCTCGGGGATCCGCAGGCTCAGGTCCAGGTAGCGGTTGTTGACGCTGCGGATCTCGGCGCTGATCGACCCGGCGTCGGAATCCAGTCGGGCGGAGCCAAAGGCGGTCATGCTGCGGATCATGGGGCGGTCTCGTCGGCGTTTCTCTACAATGGGGCTTCATTGTAGTCTGGCTTCATTCCGGAAAATCCCCCATGACGATTCCCCCCACCCACGATTCCGCCCCTGCGCGGCCGTCCGGCCGCCGGCCGGACGAACTGCGCCGCATCGAATTGCTGACCGGCTATACGCGCCACGCCGAAGGCTCGGTGCTGGCCTGCATGGGCGACACCCGCGTGCTGTGCAACGCCAGCGTGCTGGACAAGGTGCCGCCCTTCCTGAAGGGGCGGGGCCAGGGTTGGGTCACGGCGGAATACGGCATGCTGCCGCGCGCTACGCATACCCGGGGCGACCGCGAGGCGGCCCGGGGCAAGCAGAGCGGCCGCACCCAGGAAATCCAGCGCCTGATCGGCCGCGCCCTGCGCGCGGTGTTCGACCTGGGGGCGCTGGGCGAGCGCACCCTGCACCTGGACTGCGACGTGCTGCAGGCCGACGGCGGCACCCGCTGCGCCGGCATCACCGGCGCCTGGGTGGCGGCGGCCCTGGCGGTGCGCGGCCTGATGGCCGGCGGCCAGCTGACGGCCGATCCGCTGCGCGGCCAGGTGGCCGCCGTCTCGGTCGGCATCGTGGACGGGCGGCCCGTCCTGGACCTGGACTATCCGGAAGATTCCGCCTGCGACACCGACATGAACGTGGTCATGACCGGCGCCGGGGATTTCGTCGAGGTCCAGGGCACGGGCGAGGGCGGCAGTTTCCGCCGCGACGAACTGAATGGCCTGCTGGACCTGGCGACCGGCGGCATCCAGGCGCTGATCCGCGCGCAGGCCGCCGCGTTGGAGGCTGCATGAAAAAGGCCCCCACGCCGCGTCTGCGGCTTGCTGCCCCCCAGAGGGGCGTTTTACATCTTGGGACGGCCCCGCAATGAAAAAGGTCGTCCTGGCCTCGGGCAATCCGGGGAAACTGAAGGAATTTTCCGCCAGCCTGTCGGCGGCGGGCATCGAGATGGTGCCGCAAAGCGCGCTGGGCGTGCCCGAGGCCGACGAGCCCTTCCACACCTTCGTGGAAAACGCCCTGGCCAAGGCGCGCCACGCCAGCCGCGTCACGGGGCTGCCGGCGCTGGCCGACGATTCGGGCCTGTGCGTGCAGGCCCTGGGCGGCGCGCCCGGCGTGTATTCGGCGCGCTATGCCCAGGCTTCGGACGGCACGCGCTCGGACGCGGCCAACAATGAAAGACTGGTGGCCGAAATGGCCGGCCGGACCGATCGGCGCGGCAGCTACGTCGCCGTCCTGGTCTATGTCCGCAGCGCCGACGATCCGCGTCCGATCGTGGTCGAGGGCTCCTGGGACGGCGAGGTCCTGGACGCTCCCCGGGGCGCCAACGGCTTCGGCTACGATCCGTACTTCTACCTGCCCGACCTGGGCATGACCGCCGCCGAGCTGCCCCTGGAACAGAAGAACATCCTCAGCCACCGCGCCCGCGCGCTGCGCGGCCTGCTGCGGGCGCTGCGCAGCGAGTTCGGCCAGGATCAGGGCCGGGAATAGGTGACCCGATGAAAAGGCTGGTCCCGGTTCCCACCCCCGAGCGCGAAGGCGACGGCCGCCCCGGCGTGCGCGGCAAGCCCGGCCTGGCGGCGCTGCCGCCGCTGTCGCTGTACGTGCACGTGCCCTGGTGCGTGCACAAATGCCCGTATTGCGACTTCAATTCGCACGAACGTTCCGGCGAATTGCCGGAGGAAGCCTACCTGCAGGCCCTGCAGGCCGATCTGGAACAGGCCGTGCCCGACGTCTGGGGGCGGCCGGTCTCGACCGTGTTCTTCGGCGGCGGCACGCCCAGCCTGCTGTCGGCGGAGGCGATCGACCGGATCATCGGCCTGTTCCGCGCCTACCTGAACCTGCCGCCCGACGTGGAAATCACGCTGGAGGCCAATCCGGGCACGGCCGAGGCCGACCGCTTCCAGGGCTACGCCCAGGCCGGGGTGAACCGGATTTCGCTGGGGATCCAGAGCTTCGACGACGACAAGCTGCGCCGCCTGGGCCGCATTCACGACGCCGCCCAGGCGCGCGCGGCCATCGAGATGGCCCAGCGCGCCGTGGGCCGGGTCAATCTGGACCTGATGTTCGCGCTGCCCGAGCAGACCCTGGCCGAATGCGAGCGGGACGTGCGCGAGGCCCTGGCCTTCGAGACGGGCCATCTGTCGCTGTATCACCTGACCCTGGAGCCCAACACGGTCTTCGCCAAATACCCGCCCCGGGTGCCGGACGACGAACTGGGCGCGGCCATGCAGGACCGGGTGGCGGAACTCATCCAGGCGGCGGGCTTCGACCGCTACGAGGTCTCGGCCTACGCGCGGCCCCATCAGGCCTGCCAGCACAACCTGAACTACTGGCGCTTCGGCGATTACCTGGGTATCGGTCCGGGCGCGCATTCGAAGATCTCCTTCCAGGACCGCATCACGCGCCAGGCGCGGGCGCGCATGCCGGACGCCTGGATGAGGCTGGCGACCGAAGGCGCCGGCAGGCACGTGGTCGAACGCCGCGAGCTGAGCCACGACGACCTGGGCTTCGAGTTCATGCTGAATGCCCTGCGCCTGCGCGAAGGCGTCGAGGGCGGCCTGTTCATCGAGCGCACCGGCCTGTCGCTGATGGCCATTCTGCCGGCCATGCGCCGCGCGGTCGATCGAGGCCTGCTCGAACCCGGCCTCGACCGGATCCGCGCCACGCCGCACGGCTGGCGCTTCCTGAACGAGCTGCAGATGGAGTTCCTGGATGAGGCCGGACACTGAATAGGTCCCTGCGGACGATTCGGTGCCGGCCGAATCCGAGCCGCTTGCAAGCGGCGAGGTGGAGGGCTGCCGCAATGTCGGTAGCCTCCGCAGACGATCCGGTGCCGACTCATCATGCACCAAAAATGCGCATACAAGAAACGGCCGCGCACCAAAAGCACTAGAATATGCACCTGAATGGTGCATTCATGCGCCGCCGTGGCCGGTCCGGCGTCCGTCCAGCAGGTCCTTCCGTCTGGAATCCTGATCTGGAAAGCTGGCACGATCATTGCTAATGAATCTGACGAAGCCTCGGGCTTTCCCCTTTGACGATATGACTTGGCGCAGGAGCTTTTATGTCCACCCCTGAAAACGTTGTGCAGATGATCGCCGAACGCGAAGTGGCGTTCGTGGATTGCCGCTTTACCGACACCCTGGGTCGGGAACACCACCTGACCGTCCCCGCCGGCCAGATGGACGAGGACCGCATGGAATCGGGCGTCGCCTTCGACGGCTCGTCGATCGCCGGCTGGAAGGGCATCGAGGCGTCCGACATGATCCTGATCCCGGACGCCGGCACCGCCCGCCTGGATCCGTTCCGCGAGGAAACCACGCTGATCCTGACCTGCGACGTGGTCGAGCCTTCCGACCTGAAGGGCTACGACCGCGACCCGCGCTCCCTGGCCCGCCGCGCCGAGGCCTACCTGAAGTCCAGCGGCCTGGGCGACACCGCCTATTTCGGTCCGGAACCCGAGTTCTTCGTCTTCGACGGCGTGAGCTGGAACGCGGACATGAGCGGCAGCTTCGTGAAGATCTCCTCGGACGAGGGCTCCTGGTCGAACGCCAACGAGGCCAACGGCAACAACCTGGGCTATCGCCCGAGCGTCAAGGGCGGCTACGTGCCCGTGCCGCCGATCGATTCCTTCGCCGACATGCGTTCGGAAATGTGCCTGCTGATGGAACAGATGGGCGTGCCCGTCGAGGTCCACCACCACGAAGTCGCGAACTGCGGCCAGCTGGAAATCGGCACCCGCTTTTCCACCCTGGTGCAGCGCGCCGACTGGACCCAGATCATGAAGTACGTGATCCGCAACGTGGCCCACGTCTACGGCAAGACCGCGACCTTCATGCCCAAGCCCGTGGTGGGCGACAACGGCTCCGGCATGCACGTGCACCAGTCCATCTGGAAGGACGGCCAGAACCTGTTCGCCGGCAACGGCTACGGCGGCCTGTCGGAATTCGCCCTGTACTACATCGGTGGCGTCATCCATCACGCCCGCGCCCTGAACGCCATCACCAATCCGGGCACGAATTCCTACAAGCGCCTGGTGCCGCACTACGAAGCCCCGGTCAAGCTCGCGTATTCCGCGCGCAACCGCTCGGCTTCGATCCGCATCCCCTACGTCAGCAACCCCAAGGCGCGCCGTGTCGAAACGCGCTTCCCGGACCCGCTGGCCAACCCGTACCTGGCGTTCTCGGCCCTGATGATGGCGGGCCTGGACGGCGTCCAGAACAAGATCCACCCGGGCGACCCGGCCGACAAGAACCTGTACGACCTGCCGCCGGAAGAAGACGCCAAGATCCCGACGGTGTGCTCGTCGCTGGACCAGGCGCTGGAAGCCCTGGACCGCGACCGCGAGTTCCTGACGCGCGGCGGGGTCTTCAGCAACGACTTGCTGGACGCCTACCTGGACCTGAAGTCCAACGAGCTCGATCGCCTGCGCGTGACCCCGCATCCGGTCGAATTCGACATGTACTACACCCTCTAGCGAGGTACGCGGTGGACACGACCGGCCTCGACCTGCTGTGCACCGCGGTCCTGCTGCTGGACGAGTCCCACCGCATCCGCCACGCCAACGGCGCGGCGGAGGAATTGCTGGGCCAGTCCCGCCGCCAGCTGGCGGGGCAGCCCGCGCAGCCCTGGCTGGACGGGCGCGACAGCGTCCTGAAGACCCCGCTGCGGGGCCAGCCCTGGGCCTGGCTGATCGAAATCCCCGTCCACCAGGGCGTCCACCTGGACGACCTGCGGCAGGCCCGGGGCAGCCAGGAAGCGCAGCGCGAGACCCTGCGCAATCTGGCGCACGAGGTCCGCAATCCGCTGGCGGGTCTGCGGGCCGCCGCCCAGCTGCTCGAAATGGAACTGCCGCGCGACGAGCTGCGCGAATACACCCGGGTGATCGTGGCCGAGGCCGATCGGCTGGCCGATCTGGTGGCCAGGCTGGCCGCGACCGGCCAGCCCCCCGCGGCGCCCAGCGTCTTCAACGTGCACGAAGTCTGCGAGCGGGTCCTGTCCCTGATCCGCCTGGAATTCGGCGACCGGATCCGCCTGGAGCGCGATTACGACGCTTCGGTGCCCGACATGCGCGCCGACCGCGATCCGTTGCTGCAGGCGCTGCTGAACGTGGCGCGCAACGGCGCGCAGGCGCTGGCCGAGACGCCGGGCGAGGCCGACCCCGTGCTCCGGCTGAGCACCCGCATCCTGCATCAGCCCATGCTGGCCGACGGCCAGCACCGCATGGGGCTGCGGATCGCGGTCGTCGACAATGGCCCGGGCGTGCCCGAGGCCCTGCGAGACAAGCTTTTCCATCCCCTGGTGACCGGCCGGGCGCAGGGCACCGGCCTGGGCCTGAGCCTGGCCCAGGAGTGCCTGCAGCGGCAGGGCGGCCTGCTGGAGTTCGACTCCGTCCCGGGCCGCACCGAGTTCCGCTTGCTGCTGCCGCTGGAAGTCGCATGAGCATGAGACAGGAAGCGGCATGAACACGATCTGGATCCTGGACGACGAGCCCGGCATGCGCTGGGTGCTGGAAAAGGCGCTGGACAAGGCCGGCTGGCCGGTGCGCAGCTTCGCCGACGGCGCGGCGCTGAAGGCCGCGCTCGACGCCCTGGAAGGCGCGCAGGATCCGCGCGCGCCGGCCGTGCTGGTGTCCGACATCCGCATGCCGGGCCCCGACGGACTGACCGTGCTGGCCGCGGTGCGTGCGCGCCTGCCGGGCCTGCCCGTCATCATGATGACGGCCTACACCGACCTGGACACGACCGTGGCGGCCTTCGAACAGGGCGCCTTCGACTACCTGGCCAAGCCGTTCGACATCCAGGCCGCCGTCGAACTGATCGCCCGCGCCGCCCAGTCGGCGCCGTCCCGCTTGGACGCCGATGCCGTCCGGGACGATCCGGCCGATGCCGGATCCGTGCTCGGCGAGGCGGAAATGGCGCCTTCGCAGTCGCCGGCCATGCAGGACGTGTTCCGCGCCATCGGCCGCCTGTCCCAGTCCGGCGCCACCGTGCTCATCACCGGGGAATCCGGGACCGGCAAGGAACTCGTGGCCCGGGCCCTGCACCGGCACAGCCGCCGGGCCGCCGGGCCTTTCGTGGCGGTGAACGCGGCCGCGATCCCGCGCGACCTGCTGGAGGCGGAACTGTTCGGCCATGAGCGCGGCGCCTTCACCGGGGCGGTCCAGTCGCGCCGGGGGCGCTTCGAGGAGGCCGACGGCGGCACGCTGTTCCTGGACGAGATCGGCGACATGCCGGCCGAGCTGCAGACCCGCCTGCTGCGGGTGCTGGCCGAGGGCGCCTTCTACCGGGTGGGCGGCGCGCGGCCCGTCCGAGCGGACGTGCGCATCGTGGCCGCGACCCACCAGCCGCTGGAAGAGCGGGTGCGGGCGGGCCTGTTCCGCGCCGACCTGTTCCATCGCCTGAACGTCATCCGCCTGCGCCTGCCGCCCCTGCGGGAGCGCCGCGAGGACATCGAGTCCCTGGCGCGGCACTTCCTGGCGCGCAGCGCGGCGGAGCTCGGCGTGCCGGTGCGCCGGCCGGACGCCGCCGCGCTGGAGGCGCTGCGCCGCTTCGACTATCCCGGCAACATCCGCCAGCTGGAGAACGTCTGCCAGTGGCTGACGGTCATGGCGCCCAGCGCGGAGGTCGGCATCGAGGACCTGCCGCCCGAGATCCTGGGCGCCGATGCCGCCGGGACGCCCGGCGCCGGTCCGGGCGACGCGCCGCACCATGCTCCGGATACGGTGGCCGCCTCGGCCGTCACGGGGGGGCGCGCGCCACCGGTCCGGCCCGACTGGCGCGCCGGGCTGGAGGCCGAGGCGCGGGACCGGCTGGCCCGCCGCGAGCCCTGCGTGATGGATACGCTGCAGCGGGACTTCGAGCGGACGCTGCTGCGGGCCGGCCTGCGCCAGGCCGGGGGCCGCCGGGGCGAGGCCGCGCTGCGCCTGGGCATCGGCCGCAACACGCTGACCCGCAAATGCCGGGAGCTGGGCCTGGACGATCCCGGCGAGGGCGAGGCGCCGGAGGCGTCCGGGGCTTCAGGCGGCGGCTGAGGGCGCGCCGCGCAGGCCGGCCTGCGCGCGCCGGGCCATCAGGGCCTCGCGGTGGATGAAGGCCGCGATTTCCGGCGTGGCGGGATGGTGGTGCATGCCATAGGGCGTGTCCCATTGGGCCAGCCGGCCTTCCTTCAGAATGCCGATCCGGTCCGCCACGGCGAAGGCCTCCGCCTGGTTGTGGGTGACCAGCAGCGCGGTGCGGCCGGCCGCCTTCAGCAGATCGCGCAGTTCGAAGGCCAGCCGTTCGCGGGCGTCCACGTCCAGGTTGGAAAAGGGCTCGTCGAGCAGCAGCAGGTCGGGCTCGGGCGCCAGCGCGCGGGCCAGGGCCACGCGCTGCTGCTGGCCGCCGGACAGCTCGTGGGGGTGGCGCGCTTCCTGGCCCGCCAGGCCCACCAGGTCCAGCATGTCGCGCACGCGCCGGCCGCGCTCGGCCGCGTCCAGGCGGCGCAGGCCGAAGCCGACGTTGGCCGCCACGTCCAGATGGGGAAACAGCGCATAGTCCTGGAACATCATGCCCACGCGGCGGTGCTCGGGCTCGACGCGGGCGCCTTCGCCCGACAGCGGCCGTCCGTCCAGCCGGATCGACCCGCCGTCCAGCGGCTCGAAGCCGGCGATGGCGCGCAGCACGCTGGTCTTGCCGCAGCCCGAGGCGCCGAGCAGGCAGGCGATCTGGCCGGTCTCCAGGGTCAGGCTCAGCTCGCGCAGCACTTCGCGCCGGCCGCCGTCGGCGGCGTAGCTCAGGGAAATACGGTCCAGTTCCAGCATGTCGGGCCTCAGGGGGCGGGGCGGTCCAGCAGGCGGGCCAGCAGGATCACGGGCAGCAGGCCGGCGGCGACGATGCCCAGGGCGGCGATGGCGCCTTCCTCGTAGGTGCCGCGCGCGGCCTCGGCGTACAGCCAGGTCGCCAGGGTGTCGAAATTCAGGGGCCGCAGCAGCAACGTGGCGGGCAGTTCCTTCATCGCGTCCACGAACACCAGCAGCGCCGAGGCGGCCAGGGCCGGGCGCAGCAGGGGCAGGTGGACGCGCCGCAGCATGCCGTGGACGTTTTCGCCCAGCAGGCGCGCGGCCTGGTCCATGGAGGGCGGGATCCGGTCCAGTCCCGCCTCCAGCGTCCCCACGGGGATGGTCAGGAAGCGGATCACGTAGGCCAGCGCCAGGGCGGCCGGGGTGCCCAGCAGCACCAGGCCCGCCGGATCCAGTCCGGTCGCCGCGCGCAGCGCCGCCAGGCCGCGTTCGATCGCCATCAGGGGAAACAGCAGGCCGATCGCCAGGACGGTGCCGGGCACGGCGTAGCCCAGCGTCGTCAGCCGGGGCAGGGCGAGCCTCCAGGCGCGCGCCCGGGGCAGGATGCGGCGGCTCCAGGCGACGACCAGGCCGATGGCCAGGGCGACGGCGGTGGCCAGGGCCGAGACCCCCAGCGTCTGGCCCGCGGCCCGCAGCAGGGCGGGCGAGGGGCCTTGGCCGGCCCCCAGGCGTTCGAGGGCGAGGACCAGCAGATAGGCGGCCGGCGCGACGAAGCCGATCACGACGGGCGCCAGGCCCAGCAGGGCCGCCAGCCAGCCCGCCGGGCCGCGCAGCCGTCGCGGGCGGATCGGCGCCGCGCGGCGATTGCCGGTGTAGCGCAGGCGCCGGCGGCCATGGCGCTCGACCGCGATCAGGACGGTCACCAGCGCCAGGGCCACCAGCGCGATCTGCGCGGCGCCCGCCAGGTCGGAACGGGTCACCCAGGTGGTGTAGATGGCGACGGTCAGGGTCTGGACGCCCAGGAATTCGGAGGCGCCGATGTCGTTCAGGGTTTCCAGCGATACCAGGCACAGGCCCACGGCGATGGCCGGCCGGGCCAGCGGCAGGGCCACGTGCCGGAAGGCGCTCCAGGGGCCGTGGCCGAGCAGCCGGGCGGCTTCCATCAGGTGGGCCGCCTGGCTGGCGAACATGCTGCGGGTGGTCAGGTAGACGTAGGGGTACAGCACGAAGGCCAGCAGCACGATGGCGCCCGGCAGGCTGCGCGGATCGGGCAGGCGGAACTCGCGCGGGCCCGAATAGCCCAGCAGGGCGCGCACAGCCTCCTGGACGGGGCCGATGGGGTGCAGGATGTCCAGGTAGGCGTAGGCCACGATGTAGGTGGGCACGGCCAGCGGCAGCAGCAGCGCCCAGGACAGGACCTTGCGGCCGGGGAAGTCGTAGGCCGTGACCAGCCAGGCGGCGCCCACGCCCAGGGCGGCGGCCAGCAGGCCCACCCCGGCGAGCAGGCCCAGGGTCTGGGCCAGCACGTCCGGCAGCACGAATCGCAGCAGGTGGCTCCAGTGGGCGCCCGAGCCCTGGCCCGCCTGGCCCATCAGGGCCAGGATCGGGGCCAGCACGCCGAGCGCCGCCAGGGCCGTGCCGGCGTGCCAGGGCCAGGCCTGGAACCGGCCGGTCGCCATGCCCGCGTCCCTACCGGTTCAGGCCGGCGCGATCGACCAGTTCGCTGGCCTGCTTGCGGTGGCGGGCGATCTCGGTCAGCGGCAAGGCGTCGATGCTCAGGGGGCCGAAGCTGGCCACGGTCGGATCCAGCGCCACGCCCGCCTTGACGGGGTATTCGTAGTTGGCCTGGGCGTACAGGCTCTGGGCCTTGTCCGAGACCAGGTATTCCAGCAGCCGGACGGCTTCGGCGCGGTGCGGCGCGTGGCGCGCCACCGCGGCCCCGGAGACGTTGACGTGCGTGCCCGGCGCGTTCCTGAAGGTGGGCCGGATGACGCGGATGGCGTCGCCCCAGCGGCGGGCGTCGCTGCCCTCGGCCGCGTTCTTCATGTGGCCGGCGTAGTAGGCGTTGGCGATGCCGACGTCGCAGATGCCGCCCAGGATGTCGCGCGCCACGTCGCGGTCGCCGCCGGTGGCGGGCCGGGCCAGGTTGGCCTTCACGCCGCGCAGCCACTGTTCCGCGGCCTCGGCGCCGTCGTGGGCGATCAGGGCGGCGATGAGCGCGGTGTTGTAGGGATGCTGGCCGGAGCGGATGCAGACCTTGCCCTTCCAGCGCGGATCGGCCAGGTCCTCGTAGTGGAAGGACCGGATGTCCAGGTCCTTGGCGACGTAGGCGACCCGGTCGCGCAGCGACAGGGCGAACCACCGGCCGTCGGCCGCGCGCAGGTTGGCGGGGATGGCGGCCTTCAGCGCGGCGGAGTCGACCGGCTGGGTGACGTCGCCGTCCACCAGGTCCAGCAGATTGCCGATGTCCACCGTCATCAGCACATCGGCCGGCGATTGCGCGCCCTCGGCGCGCACCCGTTCGAGCAGGCCGTCCTTGACGAAGACCGTGTTGACCTTGACGCCGGTGTCCTGGGTGAAGGCGGCGAGCAGCGGTTCGACGAGCCTGGGTTCGCGGGTGGTGTACAGATTGACTTCCGCCGCCAGGGCGGTGCCCGCCATCAGGGGCAGGGCGGCGGCCAGCAGGGACAGGCGTCGGGCGAAGGGCAGGGCGCGGAAGCGGATCGGCATGGCGGTGCTCGCATAAGTGGATGAAAAATGAGAACAATTCTCAAAATGGATTGGGAATTTATCATCGCGTTCAGCTTAAAGCAAGCTGAACGCGATAAAATGCGGCGCGATCCAGGATATCCGCCGGGTTTCGCGCCCGATCTTGCGCGAAATCAAGAAAACCCCTGCCCCGCGAGGGGGCCGGCCTTGCGTTTCCCGATCATCGCCGTACCATCTCTTCATAGACATACACCCCGAATACCTGGAGTCCGACCTTCGCCATGGCCGCTTTCAATTCCGAGCAAGTCCTCAGCGTGCGTCACTGGAACGACACGCTGTTCTCCTTCAAGACCACCCGCGATCCCGGCCTGCGCTTCCACAACGGCCATTTCGTGATGCTGGGCCTGGAAGTCGAGGGCAAGCCGCTGATGCGCGCCTACAGCATCGCCAGCGCCAACCACGAGGACAATCTGGAGTTCTTCAGCATCAAGGTCCCCAACGGTCCGCTCACCTCGCGCCTGCAGCACCTGAAGCCGGGCGACGCCGTGCTGGTCAGCCGCAAGCCGGTCGGCACGCTGGTGGCCGACGACCTGCGGCCGGGCCGCAACCTGTACCTGTTCGCCACCGGCACGGGGCTGGCGCCGTTCCTCAGCATCATCAAGGACCCGGAGGTCTACGACCGCTTCGAGAAGATCGTCCTGATGCACGGCGTGCGCTTCGTCAGCGAACTGGCCTACGCCGACTACATCCGCCACGAACTGCCCCAGGACGAATACCTGGGCGAAATGGTGCGCGACAAGCTGATCTACTATCCCACGGTGACGCGCGAGCCCTACGAGCACCAGGGCCGGCTGACGACCCTGGTGGAAACCGGCAAGCTGTTCGAGGACATCGGCCTGCCGCCGCTGGACCCCGCCGTCGATCGCGCCATGATCTGCGGCAGCCCGGCCATGCTGACCGACATCCGCGCCATGCTGGACGCGCGCGGCTTCGTCGTCTCGCCGGGCGTCGGCGAGCCCGGCGACTACGTCTACGAGCGCGCCTTCGCCGAAAAATAGCCCGGGCGGCGGGACCGCCGAGGCTTTTATTTTTCGCTATTGGTCGGTACACTCTGATAGTCTTTCAACCATTACCGAGTGCCCACCATGAGCAAGGCAATCATCCACACCGATGCCGCCCCGGCCGCCGTCGGCCCGTATTCCCAGGCGGTCAGCGCGCCGGCCGGCAAGCTGGTCTTCCTGTCGGGCCAGATCGGGCTGGAACCCGGCACGGGCGAACTGGTGTCGGAAAACTTCGAAGGCCAGGTCCGCCAGTCCTTCGCCAACATGCAGGCCGTCATCGAGGCGGCCGGCGGCACGCTGAACGACATCGTCAAGCTCACCCTGTTCCTGACGGATCTCAGCAAGTTCGCCAGCGCCAACGCCATCATGGCGGAAATCATCCCCCAGCCCTATCCGGCGCGTTCCACCCTGGGCGTCGCCAGCCTGCCCAAGGGCGCCCAGTTCGAAGTCGAGGCCATCCTGGCGCTCTGACCCCCGCTACCGCCTGCCGGGCCGCGCGCCGTGAATTCGGCTGAAAAGCCGCGCCGGGCCGCCGCGCCCGGCGCCCGAAAGCCGGCGGGCGTGCCGCAGGCCCGCCTGTTCGAGCGGCTGGGCCTGCGCACGCCGGCCGACTTCGCCACGCACCTGCCGCTGCGCTACGAGGACGAGACCCGCGTCACGCCGATCGGCGAGGCCCGGCCCGGCGTCCACGCCCTGTTCGAAGGCGAGATCGCCGACAGCGAAATCCGCTTCGGCCCCCGGCGGACGCTGCAGGCCACGCTGGCCGACGATTCCGGCCGCCTGGGCCTGCGCTGGCTGCACGTCTATCCGGGCCAGCAGGCCCGCCTGCATGCCGGACGGCGGATCCGGGCGCGGGGCGAAGTCCGCGCGGGCTTTCACGGCCTGGAAATCGTGCATCCGCTGGTGACCGAGCCGGGCACGCCGCTGCCCGACACCCTGACGCCCGTGTATCCCACGACCCAGGGCCTGCCCCAGGCGGCGTTGCGCAAGGCCATCGCCCGCGCCCTGGACGAGGCCGATCTGGGCGATACGCTGCCGGCCGCCGTGCGCGAAGCCTACCGGCTGGCCGATTTCGAGCCGTCCCTGCGCCTGCTGCACAATCCGGGGCCCGACATTTCCCTGGAATCGCTGGCCGAACACAGCCACCCCGCCTGGCGGCGCATCAAGTTCGACGAACTGCTGGCGCAGCAGCTGGCCCTGGCCGACGCCCGCGCCGCGCGCCGCGCCCAGGCCGCGCGCAGCCTGCGCGGGGACGGCAGCCTGACGGGCCGCCTGCTGGCCGGCCTGCCGTTCGAGCCCACCGGGGCCCAGTCCCGCGCCGTGGCGCAGATCGGCGAGGACCTGGCGCGTACGCATCCCATGCATCGCCTGCTGCAGGGCGACGTGGGCAGCGGCAAGACGCTGGTGGCGGCGATGGCCGCCGCCCAGGCGATCGAGGCCGGCGCCCAGGTCGCCGTGATGGCGCCCACGGAAATCCTGGCCGAGCAGCTCTGGCGCAAGCTGTCCGACTGGCTGGGGCCGCTGGGCGTGGCGCCAGTCTGGCTGACGGGTGGCCTGCCGGCCGCCGAGCGCCGCCGCGCCCTGCGGGCCATGGCGTCCGGCGAGGCCCGGCTGGCGGTCGGCACCCAGGCCCTGATTCAGGACAAGGTGGAATTCGAATCGCTGGGGCTGGTGATCAGCGACGAGCAGCACCGTTTCGGCGTGGGGCAGCGCCTGGCGCTGAACCGCAAGGGCGACCGGGCCCGCTACCGCCCCCACCAGCTCAGCATGAGCGCCACGCCGATCCCCCGCACCCTGGCGATGGCCTTCTTCGCCGACATGGACGTCTCGGTGCTGGACGAACTGCCGCCGGGCCGCGTGCCGGTGCGCACGCGCCTGTTCGACGACCGGCGCCGCGACGAGGTCCTGGCCCGCGTGGGCGAGGTCGTGCGCGCCGGGCGCCAGGCCTACTGGGTCTGCCCCCTGGTCGAGGAAAGCGAGGCCCTGCAGCTGCAGACGGCCGTCGACACCTATGAACTGCTGCGCGCGGCCCTGCCGGACCTGCGCGTCGGCCTGATGCACGGCCGCTTGCCGGCGCGGGAAAAGTCGGATGTCATGGACGCCTTCCGCGCCGGGGACACCGACCTGCTGGTCGCCACCACCGTCATCGAGGTCGGCGTGGACGTGCCCAACGCCGGACTGATGGTGATCGAGCACGCCGAACGCTTCGGCCTGGCGCAGCTGCACCAGCTGCGCGGCCGGGTGGGGCGGGGCGGCGGCGAGGCCACCTGTGTCCTGCTGTACCAGCCGCCCCTGTCGGCCATCGCCCGGGAACGCCTGCGCGCCATGTACGAAACCACCGACGGCTTCGAGATCGCGCGCCGCGACCTGGCCCAGCGCGGGCCGGGAGAGCTGCTGGGCCTGCGGCAGTCGGGCCAGGCCCTGCTGCGCTTCGCCGACCTGGAATCCGACGAGGACCTGCTGGAGCAGGCCCGCGAGGCCGCCGCCTGGCTGTCGGCCGATTTTCCCGAGCACGCCCGCGCCCACCGGCAACGCTGGATGGCGGGCGCCGATCAATATCTGCGCAGTTAGACCCGCCACCACCGCCTGGGATCGTGTGAACAGGCCCGAGAGGAACCCTCATGACGCTGACCGAACTGAAATACATCGTCGCCGTGGCGCGGGAGCGCCATTTCGGGCGGGCCGCGGAAGCCTGTTTCGTCAGCCAGCCCACGCTGTCGGTGGCCATCCGCAAACTGGAAGAGGAACTGGGCGTGGTGCTGTTCGAGCGCGGCGGCGCCGAAGTCGGCATCACCCCCATCGGCCTGCGCGTCGTCGCCCAGGCCCAGAAGGTCCTGGAAGAGGGCGCCAACCTGCGCGAGATCGCCCGCCAGGGGCACGATCCGCTGGAAGGCCCGCTGCGCGTCGGGGTGATCTACACCGTGGGGCCGTACCTGCTGCCCTACCTGGTGCCCGAGCAGATCCGCCGCACCCCCCAGATGCCGCTGCTGCTCCAGGAAAACTACACCGCGCGGCTGCTGGAATTGCTGCGCCAAGGCGAGATCGACTGCGCCATCGTCGCCCTGCCGCTGCCCGACACCGGCCTGTCGCAATGCGCCCTGTACGACGAGCCCTTCTACGTCGCCCTGCCGCACAACCACCCCTGGGCGCAGGAGGCGCAGATCGATTCCGGCCGTCTGAAGGAAGAAACCATGCTGCTGCTGGGGGCCGGCCACTGCTTCCGCGACCAGGTGCTGGAAGTCTGCCCGGAACTGTCGCGCTTCTCGGCCTCCAGCGAAGGCATCCAGCGCACCTTCGAGGGATCCTCGCTGGAGACCATCCGCCACATGGTGGCCGCGGGCATCGGCATCACCGTCCTGCCGGCCAGCGCCCTGGGGATGCAGGGCGCCGAAAGCCGGCTGCTGCGCTTCGTGCCGTTCAAGCCGCCGGCGCCCGACCGCCGCGTGGTGCTGGTCTGGCGCAAGAGCTTCCCGCGCCAGGCGGCCATCGAGGCCCTGATCCAGGCCGTGCGCCATTGCGGCATGCCGGGCGCGACCATGCTGGAGGACCCGGCGCCGGTGGCCGCCGAAGCGGACTGACGCGGGGCCGCGCGACCCTGCGGCGGGTCAATGCCAGAGGGTTTTCCCTATGCTATCCTGGGATCGTCTGATCGATCTCTCGAAGGAGCGCCCCATGGCCAAGATCGCCAAGAAAACCAGCTCGAAGAAACCCGCCGTCGCGCCGTCCAGCGGCCTGCCGATCGACATCGGCATCTCGGCCAAGGACCGCGCCGCGGTCGTCGCGGAACTGTCCAGGACGCTGGCGGACACCTACACGCTGTACCTGATGACCCACAACTTCCACTGGAACGTCACTGGTCCCATGTTCAGCACCCTGCACCAGCTGTTCATGACCCAGTACACGGAGACCTGGCAGGCGCTGGACGCCATCGCCGAGCGCATCCGCGCCCTGGGGCACTACGCGCCCGGCACCTACGCCGAATATGCCCGGCTCAGCTCGATCGCCGAGCCCGCGGCGGTGCCTTCGGCCGAGGACATGCTGCGCATGCTGGTCGACGGCAACGAATCGGTCGCGCGCACCGCGCGCCGGGCCTTCCAGTGCGCCGACGCCGTGAACGACCAGCCCACAGCCGACCTGCTCACGCAGCGCCTGGACGTGCACGAAAAGAACGCCTGGATGTTGCGCAGCCTGCTGGCCTGATCCCATATCCGCGCGCCGTTGCGCCGCGGCGCGCAACGCGATATCGGGAAAACCCCCGTACGGCGCAATGGCCGCTGTACGGGGGTTTCGTGTATTCTTTTCCAGGTCTTTCACAGGAGGTTTTATGAACGTACGCTTTACGCCGATGGCAGCCGCACTGGGTCTGGCCGCCGGCATGATGCTTTCTTCCGTGGCGCACGCGGACACCATCCGCATCGCCATCGCGGGGCCCTTCACCGGGGCGTTGACCCAGTACGGAGACATGGTCAAGGAAGGCGTGGACACGGCGATCGAAACCATCAACGCCGGTGGCGGCGTGCTGGGCAACAAGCTGGAAGCCGTCGTGATCGACGACGGCTGCGAGCCCAAGCAGGGTCCGGTCGTGGCCAACCGCGTCGTCAATGAAAAGATCCACTACGTCGTGGGCCACGTGTGCTCCGGCGCCACGATCGCCGCGACCCCCGTCTACAACAACGAAGGCGTGGTCATGATCTCCCCGTCCGCCACCTCGCCCCTGGTGACCGACGGCAAGAACTACGACATGATCTTCCGCACCATCGGCCGTGACGACCAGCAGGGTCCCGCCGCCGCGGAATTCATCGCCCAGAAGGTCAAGCCCAAGGCCGTGGCCGTGCTGCACGACAAGCAGTCGTACGGCCAGGGCATCGCCACCGCCGTCAAGGCGGATCTCGAAAAGGCCGGCATCAAGGTCGTCCTGTTCGAAGGCATCAACGCCGGCGACAGCGACTACTCCGCCGTGATCACCAAGCTCAAGTCCTCGGGCGCCGACTTCGTCTACTACGGCGGCTACCACCCCGAAATGGGCCTGCTGCTGCGCCAGGGCGCCGAACAGGGCCTGCAGGCCAAGTTCATGGGTCCCGAAGGCGTGGGCAATCCGGACATCAACGCCATCGCCGGCCCGGCCGTCGAAGGCATGCTGGTGACCCTGCCGGCCGACTTCACGACCGATCCGGCCAACGCGGCCGTGGTCAAGGCCTTCAAGGACAAGAACCGCAACCCGGGCGGCGCCTTCCAGCTGACCGCCTATTCCGCCGTCGAAGCCATCGCCGCCGGCATCAAGGGCGCGGGCAAGGACGATCCGGCCAAGGTCGCCGCCTGGCTGCACGGCAACTCGGTCAAGACCCCGATCGGCGACATCGCGTGGAACAAGCAGGGCGACCTCAAGTCCTTCAAGTTCGACGTCTTCACCTGGCACGCCGACGGCTCCAAGTCCGTCTTCAAGTAAGTCCGTCCATCCCGGGGCGTTTCGGCGTCCCGGCGATGAAAAACGGCGCGACCCTCCCGGGTCGCGCCGTTTTTTCGGTGCGCCCGGCAGGGCGCACCCACTAGCGGGTGGAAGTCCCGTACTCGCCCGACAAGGGGAAGAGTTAGCCGATGGCAAGGGTTTCGCGGGTGACTGCGAGTCTGAAGGAAGCCGGATGGCAAAGC